>MDTB01161129.1_pt1 | contig 10933 bp, 6 predicted proteins | sample 811161 | NCBI WGS metagenome assembly MDTB01 (sample SAMN05326650, study PRJNA326480) | marine metagenome | isolation source: seawater | place: Mediterranean Sea | collected 2009 | reverse complement strand
TCTTTTACTAAATTAAATAGAAGAATTGATTTATCATCTTGAAATTTAATTAGCTTATAATCTCCTTTTCGGACTGCCGAATGTGGTCTTTTTAAAGCAATACCATTTTTATAAGGTACATGAAAAAAAATACCATCAACTGCTCTTTTAATCTGTGCATTATTTTTATTCAAAAGTATTGAGGCAAAACTCCCTCCATCAATTTCAGATAATGTCACTGTTTTATTTCCAGCTAAATCTATTAAGGTTGGTAAGAGGTCATTTCCTGAAACAGGCGTGCCAGACTCGGAGCCATTTTTAATTCCTGGTCCTGCAATAATAAGTGGAACACGTACGCCTCCTTCTAACGCATCCCATTTCCCTCTACTCAATGGATAATTATAGCTCTTTTCATACTTCTTAGCCCCAGGAATATTAGGTACAGAACCATTGTCAGACATATATATGACATAGGTATTATCTTCTATACCAAGCTCTTTTATTTTTTTTAATAAGATTCCAAGTCCCTTGTCCAAATCAAAAGTCATAGCAGCAAATCCAGTATCTTTTTGCTGTGCGCCTTTGGGTTTCTCTTTAAATCTGGCGTAGCTTTTTTCTTTTGATTCAATATTGGTATGAACAGCGTAGTGCGAAATTTGAAGAAAAAAAGGTTTTTTTTCTTCTGTACTAGATACAATGAATTCAATTGCTTTGTCAGTTAAACAAAAAATACTTTTTGGATCTTTTTTAAATACATTTTTCCATTGACTTTTGTTATTGTTAAAATTACCATCCTTATTTTTGGTAGGTCCATCACTCAGATCATATCCAAGAGTAGAAGGATTACTACCCATTCCCCATTTTCCAAAATGGGCTGCTATATATTGGCTATTTACTTTTTTAAGTGCTTTTGGTATACTAATAAATCCTTCATGATCAATATGATCCGTGTTCATTCCAACACGAATCAATGAAAGCCGAGCTGGTGTTTTTCCAAATTGAATACTATACCTTGAAGGGGCACAAACAGGCGCACTTGCATATGCATCAGAAAATCGCATGCCTCTTTCAGCAAGCAGCTCTAAGTTGGGCGTCTCAAAGTAATCACTTTTTGAGCCTGGATCATTATGCATCATTTTAACTGATGTACCATTCCAACCTTGATCATCAGCCAGTACAAGTATGAAATTAGGGGAAGCTAGATTATCTTCCTTTTCTTTTGAATGGTCAGTAAAATTACATGAAAAAAAAAGGAACAAAATTCCAACGGGGAAAAATGCTTTTTTAATAATATTGAATGATAGTTTTGTTATTGGCTTAAAGAATATCATATTGTATGTATCTATAATTTGTTTTTAAATTAATTAATTTAGTTATAAATGTTTGAATTATTTCTTTTTAAAAAAAATTATTTCATTATTTGTATCGTGGATATCTCCAAAAGTAATGTTTTTAACCTTGTGCATAGCTTTGGGATTTTCGAATTGTCTGCCAAGGTTTTTAGGTTTAATTGAGGCCTCAGCTATTCTTTGTTCAATGACTAATTTTAAAGAATCCATTACTTCATTATAATCTTGGTTACTTACAAGATTAATTAGCTCATTCTTATCATTTTTATGGTCATATAGCTCATAACCTAGTTCACCATTCCTACCCCATTGTGTAATTCTGTAGCGTTTAGTTTTAATTGAGTATCCATTACGCCACCTCGTAAGTGCACTTTCTCGAACTGAAGCATTTACATTTTTCAATAATGGCACTAAACTTTTTCCAACAACATGGCTAGGTGTGTTTATATTGGTTAGATCCATTAAAGTAGGATATAGGTCTATTAATTCAACTGGACTAATAGTTTTCACTCCTTTTTTTTCTGAATTTGGAGCAGAAATAATTAGCGGAATTCGTGTTGAATTTTCAAATAATGTTTGTTTTTGCCAATGACCATGCTCTCCCATATGATAACCATGATCAGATGTAAATACTACAACGGTATTTTTATCTAATCCGTAGTATTCTAACTGATCAAGGATTCGTCCGACCTGCGCATCCACAAATGAAATAGTTGCATAATAAGCCTCTTTAATTTCTTGAGCAAGCTCTTTTTCTAAATCAAGTTGGTTCTTTTTTGCTCTAATTGATTTCACAGCAGGCTCTGGTAAAGTTGCTAAATAATTGCTGGATATTTCTGGAATTTCAATTTTGTTTTGGTCATAAAGATCAAAATATTTTTTAGGAGCAACAAAAGGGGTGTGAGGCCTAAAAAAACCAACCGCTAAAAAAAATGGAATTTCTCTCTTAGCAAAATCATCAAGCTTTTTAATTGCTTCACTTGCTGCAATACCATCTGTTTGTTCATAGTCTTTGCCATCCGCAGCTAACCAACTTAAAGTTCCTCCATACCTTCTTGGGGTTAGGGTATTAATTTTATATTCTTCTATTTTGTCTCTTCCATATGGATTGACAGTTTGATCCCAAGAATAGATGTCGTCATTTCCTGATGTCCCTATAGCGCTTGGATTGTCATAATGAAACATTTTACCAATCCGAACAGATTGGTAGCCCTGCTGTCTAAAACGTTGCCCCAAAGTAATAACATCTGGAATAGAATTTCTAATATTCATATTGTTCCTTGTAATCTTAGTTTGATTAGTATACATGCCAGTCATAAATGAAGCACGTGATGGACCACATAATGGGTATTGGTTATGAGCATTTTCAAACAGTACTCCTGTTTCAGCAAGACGATCTATATTAGGAGTTTTTACAACCATATTTCCATAAGCGCCAAGGTCACAGTTTAAATCATCTGCAATAATTAATAACACATTGGGATTTTCTGTATTATGAGAAATTGAATTATCTTTTGTTTTTGCATTTTTTGAGTATTCAGAACAGCTATAACAGCAAAATAGTGCAATAAATAATTGAATAGTTAGAGTATTTTTAAACATAAAAAAGTACTATAAATCTATCTTTAATTAATAATAATTTTTCTTGTTACCCATTCTTTTTTTATTAAGCAACTTAAAAAGTAAAAAGAATTTTTAAGTTGGAGTCTTTGAATGTGAACCTTACTTTTTTGTGGAGTCATTTTAAGTACTACTCTACCAGAATGATCTTTAATTTCTAACAACTCAATTGGGTCTATTGATTCAATAAATAGATCACCATTTGATGGGTTGGGAAAAGTATTTAGAAATACATCATTTTTTGGCATTTCAGTTATAGTTGCATTAGCAACACATTCTGCATCTACTCCATTCAAGCTTAAAGCGTCAAACTCTACATCTCCACTTGAAAATTGGAATTTAACTGCTCTATCAAAAGCAACACCAGTTACTGTGACACTGTTTGAACCAAGTGTCAATGCTAATGGATTTCCAAAGAAATCATTTCCATTGGCTACGGTTTTATAAACTCTAAAATTCGCTCCATTAGCTGGCAACGATGTTACATTCATATTAAATGTTTGCGCTCCTTGACTAATTGCTCCAGAATCAACAGTTGTCGCTACAAGCACATGAGGCCAACTTGCATTAGGTCCAGCAATAAAATCACTACAAGCACTTATTAATGATGAAGTTGGCGGAGGCAAAACAATAACACAATCTGAATCGTCTCCATTCAAACTTAACGCATCAAATTCTACATCTCCACTTGAAAACTGGAATTTAACTGCTCTATCAAAAGTCACAGCAGTCACTGTGATACTGTTTGAGCCAAGTGTCAATGCCACTGGATTTCCGAAGAAGGCATTTCCATTAGCTACGGTTTTATAAACTCTAACATTAGCGCCACCAGCTGGCAACGATGTTACATTCATAGTATATGTTTGAGCTCCTTGACTAGCTGCTCCATCAGCCGGAGTTGTCGCTTCAAGAACATAAGGCCAGGCAGCAGCAGCACCAACAACAAAGTCGCTGCAATTACTTATTAATGATGAAGTTTGAGCAAATAAATTAAACGAACTAACTGTAAATACAGCTAATAATATAAGTGTTTTAATTTTTTGTAATTTTAGTTTTGAAAAGAAAAAATTATAAGTAGAGATAAATTGCATAAATAGTCTTGTTTTATTATGTTTTTAAATATTTATTTTTATGCTATCAAAAATAAAACAATTTTTAAATTAAAAATAAAAGTTCAAGATAAATAACGATAGGTACACCAAAAAAGAAATCTAGCATATTTTAAAGAGATGACATCAAATCAATCAAAGCTATAAAGTTGTGCTGGTTTGTGAGAAACACCTTTTTGTTTATGCTTAGTTTTTTTAACAAATCCTTCTTTTGCAATATTCTTTCTGAAATTTCTTTTATCTAACTTTTGATTTAAAATCACTTCATGTAAAATTTGTAATTGTGATAAAGTAAATTTCTTTGGAAGAAGCTCAGAAGTAACCTCATGATCAATTTCATTTTTCAAAAAATATAAAGCTTTTGATAATATTTGATTATGGTCAAAAGCTAAATTTGGTATACAATTTATATCCATCCATTCTACTTCAAAAGCAAAAGAAGATGCTTTAGGAGTATAATTTTCCATTCTTACCAAAGAAACATAACCAATTGTAATGACTCTTTCATCTGGATGTTTTCTATTTTTCTTTAACCACTCTTGATCTTTCTTAAAATTAACCCTATCAGGATTCCCAAAAGCATAAAATTGCTTCATATACAAATCCTTTAAAGAAGTCAAACTATTTAAAATCCTTGAAGAAGCATCATCCAAATCTTCTCTCACCCCAATTAAATCTCCAGGAAGCGCATACTGAGATGTTTTACCTCCTTGTTTTATTAGTAAAACCTTTAGTTTATGATCTTTATCAAATCCGAAAACTACACAATCTATAGAAATATTTATCATTGACATACTTAGTGTTATTTTAACACTGTTATTTTTATATATTTGCTCAAAGTACAAATCTATACATTTATTATTAAAGTGTCAAATTCTCAAATTATTTCATGCAAAAATTAATACCATTTACGCTCTTTTTTTGTTCTATCATTTTCAGTATGGCACAAAACAGTATTAGTGGTAATATAATTGATGAAAATGGCGAACCCGCAATTGGCACAACAATAATAATTGAAGGTACAGCAATTGGTACAACAGCAGATATATCTGGAAATTACTATCTTAACAATATTCCTATCGGTTCACAAAATTTAGTTATTTCATTTATTGGGTACAACACAATAAAGCATACTATTGAAATAATGGAAAATGAGAAACTCAGTTTTAACGCCACAATACAACCAGATAACATGTTGCTAGATCAAGTTGTTGTAGTCGGTTATGGCACCCAAATAAAAAGAGAAATTTCTTCTGCAGTTGTAAGTATAAAGGCAGAAGAAATAGAGAATAAACCTAACAATAACTGCTCTTCTTCTCTACAAGGAAAAGCTGCTGGAGTACAAATAACAACCGACAACGGCATGGCAGGAGCACCTACTTCTATAAGGATCAGAGGGATAAATACGCTCTCAGGAGGAGCAGAACCCCTATATGTTATTGATGGTGTTCCTGTTTTAAATGAAGATATTAGTGAATCGGCAAGCCGATTTGGATACAACACAAGTCCTCTTTCTTTGATTAACCCAAATGATATTGAAGATATTACTATTCTAAAAGATGCTTCAGCAACTGCAATTTATGGCTCTAGAGGAGCAAATGGAGTAATCCTTATTACAACTAAAAGTGGAAAATCCGGGAAAACAAAATTAAATTTTAGCTACAATACAGGAATATCAACTGAAACAAATAGATTAGAAATATTAAACTCTAATCAATATGTTGATTTATACAAACAAGCTTGGATAAATGACGGAAACAATATTGAAAATTTAACGCATATAAATGGCGTTCATTTAGATTCTATAGCCAATACTGATTGGATAGATGAGGTTTTAAGAACAGGACAGTTTAATGAAGCAAATCTTTCTTTTACTGGGGGCAATAAAACCTTTAACTATTACTTAGGAAGTTCTTTTAAAAAACAAACTACTTTCATAAAAGGAAATGACTTTCAACGAGGAACTATTAAAGGTAACATCAATTACAAGGCTAGTAACAAATTAAATATTGGAGGAAATATTAGTATAGGAAGAACAGATAATAAGTATGCTAAAACTGGTTCTTCTGGAGGGCTAGGAAGAGCCCAGTCAGATGCCTTACCTATTTACCCTGTTTACAATAATGATGGTTCGTATTATTGGTGGGATAATGGTGGGGTGCAGAACCTAAATCCAATTGCAGAAGCCAATTTATTAGACAATAGAAATCGATCATATAGATATTTAAATAATCTCAACATTTCGTATGATATTAATAAAAACATTAAATTCAAAAATGACATTGGTTTAGATATTATTAACCAAAATGAGAAGTTTTACACACCAAAAGAAATTACGCTAAAAGAAGACTCTAATGGAATAAGGCTTTCCTCACTAGAAGAGAGAAAAATAAAATATACCACTTGGAATTACAATTCTACTTTACAATTTAATAAACAATATTCCGATAACAAAAAACTATCATTGCTAGCAGGGTTTAGCACACAACATTCGCTAGAAAATTATAGTTACGAAAGAGTCTCTGATCCAAATTTAGAATTCAATTCTGATTTAAATAATGCGCTTTACCAAGAATTTTCTACTAGCGGAAAAGGACAAGAATATAGAATTATGAGTTTATTTTCGAGAATAAATTACACACTATATGAAAAATATTTATTTCAAATTTCCTATAGAACAGATGGATCTTCTCGTTTTGGCATAGACAATAAATTTGGGCATTTTGGAGCCCTTTCTTGTGGATGGATTATTTCAGATGAAAATTTCTTAAAAGATAATAATTGGGTATCATTCATGAAATTACGATCAAGTGCTGGAACAAGAGGTAATGACAATATTGGAAATTTTAATCAGTATAGCTTCTACAGTGCTAATCAGGATTATGCAGGACAAAATGGTATCGGGCCTGACAACCCTTCTGTATCAAATTTAAGATGGGAAACTGTTTTTACTTCCGACTTAGGATTAGATTTTGGATTTTTTAAAAATAGAATTTCAGGAACTTTAGAATATTATTATACTAAATCTACAGATGTATTAATCTCTAATTCTCCTTTAAGTCCTTCAAGTGGGTACACAAGCGTTACCAAAAATTTAGGTGAAGTAAAAAGTAACGGATGGGAACTTCAAATCACTACACACAACCTTTCTCCGCAAAGTAAACTCAAATGGAAAACAAATTTCAATATCAGCCATTATACAAATGAAGTATTAGATTTAGGGGGAGTAAATGAAGTAGCAGGAACAAATTATGGGGAAAATAGAGCTATAGTTGGTCAACCAGTTGGAGTATTTTTCTTAGCAGAATTTGCAGGAATTGATACAGAAACTGGAGAGGAGCTAATTTATGATTTGGATGGAAATATAATAGTATTAAACGCTACCAATTCAGTAAGTGAAAGGAAAGTTATGGGGAAACCTTACCCAGATTTTTACGGAGGTATCAACAACTCATTTGAATATAAAAACTTTGGGGTTGATATTTTCTTTGTGTTTAGTCAAGGACAAATGATATATGATGATCATGGAAAACGACAATTGGGAAATATGGGATTTGGATGGAATCAAGATATCAGATCCTTAGATTATTGGCAAGAAAATGGTGACATTACAAATGTACCTACCCTTTCATTAACTGAAAACAGAGATGTTAATTCTTCTCGTCATTTATATGATGGTTCTTATTTAAGATTGCGAAATTTAATTGTTCACTATAAACTCTCCGATAGAATTTGTCATAAATTAAAAGTAAGTAATTTAAAAATATTTATATCAGCACAGAACTTATATGTATGGACTAAATACAAAGGATGGGATCCAGAAGTGAACAGAGAAGGATCTGGAGCTATCACGCAAGGAGTTTCTTACCTTTCTCCTCCACAAGCTAAAGTATTTACTACAGGAATTAATATTACTTTCTAATGAAAAAAACACTCATCATACTACTTTCTATTTCACTATTTAGTTGCGAAAAAAAACTTGAAATAGTACCTGACTATAAATTTCCTGCAGAACTTGCTACATCAAATCTAGACAGTCTGGAAAAAATTACAAATGGAACTTTTAACCAGTTACAAAGTGGAAATTTATTTGGAGGAGGGCTTATTGCAAATAGTGAATTACTAGCAGACAATTGGGATGCGCCTCCCATTTCTAGCTTTTCTTTAAACCAGTTACGCACAAGAGAAATGAATGCATACAATGGAGAATCTACTGGATTATGGAATGACGGATACAGGGCAATAAATATGGCAAACATCGTATTACATCATTTACCGGAATATCAAGAGCAAGACATAGAAAAAGCAAAATTATTAGAAGGAGAATGTTTATTTATTCGTGCTATATGTCATTTTGAAATGCTAAGAATGTTTTCACAAGCAGCAGGATTTACTTCTGACAATAGTCATTTAGGAATTCCTATTCGGCTTACTAAAGGCTCAGCAACTGAGGAACAAAATAATCCAAGAAATACTGTAGAACAAGTATATAATCAGATTATTGAAGATTTAGAAGCATCATACATATTATTACCTAGTAACAAAAATGCAAGAGTTTCAAAATGGGCTGCAATGGCCTATTTATCCAAAGTATATTTTCAAAAAAATGATTTTCAAAATGCATTATTTTGGAGTGATGCAGTTATTGAAAGTAGTGAATTTTCATTAAATACGAATGTTGATGATATTTATTCTATAAGTGGATGGAATTTTACAAATGAAAGTATTTTTCAAATGATTAATATTGCTGAGGACATGAGTAATGGAACTCTTACAGGAAGATTAAAATATCAAGATGTTATTTATTACTCTCCATTTGATAGTTTAATCGATATAATTAATGATGATAGAACACAATTAAACTACAAGATATTTGGTAGTTTAAAAAGATTAGCAAAATATAAGAATCAAGCGATGAATATTACCATTATTCGTTTGGCAGAAATGTACTTAAATAGAGCTGAATGTAAAACTCATTTAGGCAGCTATTCTGATGCAGAAATTCGAGAAGATTATAATATTATTCGACTTAGAGCAAATAATACAGCTGACAACACAACTAGTGGGACAGAAAATTTATTAAATATAATACACAGTGAAAGATGGTATGAACTAGGATTTGAAGGAGATCGTTTTCACGACATAAAAAGAAGAAAAGAAAACTTTAATAGTTTTATAGGAATATTTTCTTGGGACGATCCAAAATTAATTTATCCAATACCTCAACAAGAAATAGATCAAAATAGCAATATGATTCAGAATGAAGGTTACTAATTCAATTCTCATGATAAGTAATTGCATTTTTATTGGTAATTAACAAATTGGAAAATCCTGCAATGATCAAACTTACACCTGCAACTATCATGCAGTTTATAGATTCATCTCCTAACAAATTAGACAAAAAATTAATTCCACCCAAAGCAGCAATTATTTGAGGAATAACAATAAACATATTAAAAATACCCATAATTACTCCCATTTTATTTGGATCTACCGAGCTTGACAACATAGCATATGGCATAGATAAAATACTTCCCCAAGCAAAACCAATTAGTATAAAAGCAAGAGTTAAAATTTTAGGATCAGGAATAAAATACATGAGTAAAAAACCAAAACCTCCTAAAATCAAAGAAATCATATGAACTAACTTTCTGTTAATTTTTCTTTTTGAAGTATAAAAAACCAAAAGAAGGGCAAAAACCATAGAAGACAAACCATAAGTTCCCATATAAGAACCAACTAAATTAGAAGCTTTTTGAAAAGATTCATTAGCAATATTATACAATTGCTCTTGCTCTTCAATTTCAAAATTATAGTCCGAAACAATTGGAACTGGGGCATGAAAAATATAATCCGTTAAAGCAGGATTGGCCATACTCCACATAGTGAAAAATGCAAACCAACTAAAAAACTGAATCACTCCTAATTTTTTCATTGTTGTAGACATATTGCCAATATTATTTAGAATATCTACAATAAATTGACTATTCTTTTCTTTTTCTTTTTTAAACTCTTCCATATCTTCAGGGGGATACTCAGATGTAGTAAATACCGTATACAAAATACTAAGCAAAAATATAAAAGCACCTATTGCAAAAGCAACTTTTACTGACATAGGAACTACTCCTTGCTCTGAAGCATCACTCACTCCAAGTTCTGAAATCAACCAAGGTAAATTAGATGCTACCCAAGTACCTATTCCAATAATTAGAGTTTGAACTACAAAACCATAGGATCGTTGTGAATTTGGTAATTTATCAGCTACCAAAGCTCGGAAGGGCTCCATAGAAATATTAATAGAGGCATCTAATACCCACAAACAACCAGCAGCTACCCACAAAGCAGGAGAATGAGGAACAAAGAATAAAGTCAATGAACTTAACACAGCGCCAATCAAGAAATAAGGCCTTCTCCTTCCCCATTTTACACTCCAAGTTTTATCGCTCATATAGCCTACTATAGGTTGAACCAGCAAACCAGTTAAAGGAGCAGCAATCCACAAAAGAGGGATTTCATCTTGATTAGCTCCTAAAGTTTGGAAAATCCGAGTCATAAAACCTCCTTGTAATGCAAATCCGAATTGAATACCTAAAAATCCGAAACTCATATTCCAAATTTCCCAAAAACCTAATAATTTCTTTTTAATCATAATATTTATTTTTTATTACTATAAATCTGAAATTCCCAAGGATTTAAATCTATCTTTTCATTTTCTTGAAACACCTTTTTATTTTCTGTAAAAAGAGAAGTGTAAGTTCCTTTTAAATTTTCAGAATTTAATTCTACCTGAATATTCTGTTCTGATAAATTAAAAATTGAAATCACCTTATTTCCTTCTTTATTTCTAATAAATGAAAAACCTAAACTATCTCTTTC
>MDTB01117315.1_pt1 | contig 10933 bp, 5 predicted proteins | sample 811161 | NCBI WGS metagenome assembly MDTB01 (sample SAMN05326650, study PRJNA326480) | marine metagenome | isolation source: seawater | place: Mediterranean Sea | collected 2009 | reverse complement strand
TCTGGAAACAAAACCAAATTTATCAAGCAAAGGAATCCTTCCCCTAGTTTTCATATTTCCGATAGTAGGATCAATGAGATGATCAATTTGTCCAATGGCTCCTTTTAAAGCAAAGTTTATATTCTTGAAAATTATAAGGGCACTTGGATTGTCAGGTGCATCATCAGTGTCTGCTTGCCAATTGCCTTCCTTGTTTTTACCAAACCAACCAATTTGTCCTAGTCCTTCAATTGAAAAAAGAATAAAGCCGCTTTCATCTGCTAGAATATTTTTTGCAGATGGATATAAATTTGAGAATACTGCACAGGTCTCAAGTCCACATCGCAATAAAACCATGACTTGATTAAGTGAAGGATCTGCTTGTTTGTAAAATCCTTGAATGGCTTTCAGAGTTTTAATGCTGGAAATAGAAATTTTTGGAGAAATTAATAACGGAATGATTCTAGGCATTGCAAATCCGTATTCTACTGCACGTAGTAAATTTTGATCGCTAAAGATAATTCCACTTTCTTTGAAAAGAGAAATGTGATTTCCGTCTGTAAATTGAGGAGAAAAAGTAAAGTATGAATGATTTATCTTAGCCAATGTCTGACTTGCTCCATTTAATGAGCAAGCGAGGGCCCATGGAATTATTCGGGTTTCATCAAAATTACTCATCCTCAGTTAATCATTAAATCTAATTCCTTCAGAAGCTTTTCTGGGGAATCAGGCATTCTAAATTTTGGAGATGGAATATTTTTTTGCAGCAAGAAATATAATTCTTTTGGAGATTTTATGCTGTTTATCCTTCCGCATTTTTTCTTCCAGAAATTTAAATTGTTTATTTCCTGAGGCATTGCCCCGTTTATAAGTTCAAATATCATTGGTGTTCCACAAGCTAGAGCTTCAGAGGTTAGTCCAGCACCAGGTCGACCCACACAGCAAACGGCTCTTTTCATAAGAGAAGCCATCTCATCAGCTGATTGTTTTGGCAGGGCGATAATTCTTGTCCGATTGGGAAGACAAAGTTCAGTCAAGGATTCTCTGAAAGATTCGCTTTCACCACAAAGAGCTACAATGGTAGAGGAATAATTTTTTTTGCATAGGTACTTGCAGATTTTTTTGTGCTTATTTGCTCCATTTGCTCCTGTCGCTAACAACACGAATGACTCTCCTTCTTTAATTCCGATTTTGAGAAGTCTTTCGGAATCTCTATCAATATTTGCAGAGCGGTAGAATGGTTTCCTCAACAATAGACCACAATTTTTTACCTTACTGGCAGGCATGCCCCTTGTTATTGAAAATTGGCGAGATTCTTCTGTGGGAGTAATCAATAAGTCTACCCTCGGATTAATCCAGTGCCGACTAAATCCAGAGCCACCAGATAGTTCACCGCAATAAACAACGAAATTCACTTTCTCTCCCAAAAATTTCTTAGCTAAATTGAAATATGCATGATTTAAGTGAGCGTGCATACTAATAACTAGATTCGGATTAAATTGTTTAATCTCCCTAATGAATTTCCGGTTCCCTAAAATTTTTCTGTGATCACGGTGTAAATTGGCGTGCTCTAGAAAGTGAAAATAAAAGAAGTGCAACCTTGGGGCGTACTTTTGTATTAAATTATAAAGCTTTACACCTGCATTATACAGATGGGAGTTTTCATCAATCGGTCTTAATATTCTAGTTTCGAGTTTTTTGGGCCCTACCCACTCTGCCAGTGCTTTTGCCCTCATGTCATGCCCTCCTCCAGTAGATGAGCTCAAGATCAATAGTTTCATTTCAGAATTAAAAAGGTTGCATAAAGACAATGCCATTACGGCACTTAACAAATCAAACCTTTATAGTCTCACTTTACTTATTTAAATTATTCTAGATCGTGAATAAAGAGACCGCTCCGAAGTTTTGGTTCGAACCATGTTGTCTTGGGTGGCATTATCTCACCTGCGTCTGAGATGCTTATTATCTCTTCCATAGAAACTGGGAATAACGCAAAAGCTGCCTTCATTTCCCCACTATCAACTCTTTTTTTGAGCTCTTTGAGACCTCTTATACCTCCCACGAAATCAATTCGTTCATCTTTCCTCAAGTCTGTAATTCCTAAAATTTCATTCAATACCTTTTCAGATAAATAAGTAACATCTAACTTGCCAATAGTTGTATTGGAAATGCTGGTATTAGTAGAAACCATTTCATACCACTTACCTGCTAAGTACATTGTGAAATTTCCCTTCAAGACAGGTTTCTTTCCGATTTCCATAGGAGAAATGGAAAAAGAGCCACGAAGTTTCTCTAAAAAATCTTCTACGGTTAATCCGTTCAAATCCCGAACGACTCGGTTGTAATCATAAATTTTCAATTGATTGTCGGGAAATAAAACCGTCATAAAGAAGTTGTATTCTTCCTCACCTGAATGATTAGGATTGGAATTCATTCTTTCTTGTCCGACTCTTGCAGCAGCAGCAGTTCTATGATGTCCATCAGCTACATAGAGAGAGGGAATTCTTTGGAAAGAACTTTCTATTTGGTTGATAATTTCAGAATTCGAGACTAGCCAAAGCTCATGCCTTATTTCATCATCCGCTACGAAATCATAGGCTTTTATCCCATTGGTTATTTTATCTACAAGAGCATCGATTTCATGCTGTCTCCGGTAGGAAAAGAAAACTGGTTCAGCATTGGCATTCTGAGACTTTACATGACGAACTCGATCGTTTTCCTTAACTGGTCTAGTCAATTCATGCTTTTTAATAATACCTTTGTAATATTCCTGGAAGTGACAACAACCAACAATACCAGTCTGAGAATGAGATCCCATGGTTAATCTATAAATGTAAAAATTCGGTGATGAATCTTTTTTTAAGATTCCTTGGCTCTTTAGTTTGCCAAGCATATGGACGCCATATTCATAAACTTCATCGGAATATTGATCCACCCCCTCAGGGAGTCCTATTTCTGGTTTAATTACCCTAAGGAAAGAAAGTTCATTTCCTTTTGCCTCTTCTTTAGCTTCTTTGGAATTAAGTACATCATAGGGGCGCGATGCTACAAGACCGACTGAATCAGCAGTAGGACGCAGAGCACGGAAGGGTTTAAAAACTGCCATAATTTAAAATTAGAGTGCAAGGAGATCAAAAAATGAATTTCAGGCAAAACCAAAAGCTATTTGTTGGAATCGATGTTGGCTTTTTTTGCTCTCATCTGAGCAATTAATTTCTGAGCAGAACCAGCTGCAAGGGTGCTTTTTAGCGATCCCTTCGTAGGCTTGCCGGATACCGCTGCTGCCTTATTGGAAGATTGAATTTCTTCAAGTATTTCTCTTCTGAGGATTGAAATTGAACGTGGTGCAGATATTCCGATTTTTACAGAGTCGCCTTCTATTTTAGTAATTGAAATTTCAATTTCATCACCAATTCGAATGCCTTGCTCTACTTTTCGAGATAGAATCAACATAGTCTCTTTATTTTCTTTCTAGAGACTTTCACCACTAACATCCAAAATGTGACGAGCCGAAAACTCCTCATGATTGTTAATAATGCATTGTTTTCCGACAAGTGTTTTACGATTGACGATAATCGGGCCTACTAAATTAAGAGAAATTTTACTCGCTTGTTCAGGTAGAAGTGTGACGATATTCAGAATCATAGTATCTTCAGGTCCAGTAATTGAAAGTATTTCAATGTCACCATCCGAAATTTCCACTGTGTAATCTGGGATTACTCCTCCAGGTTCTATTACTATAAAAGCAAGTCCATCCTGTTTTTCTTCACGCAACCACATAAAGGGTAATTCTTCTTGGTCAAAAAGTAACTCCATTGAGCGAATTTCTGAAAACCCAAAAAGTCCCTGAGGGAGAGAAACCTTGTTGCGACTTTGAGTATCACCAAGGTCCGGCGTATTGGATTCTTCTCCTATGTTTAGCTTCATTAAGATAAATTGAGAATTTTATAAATAATTCAATAAGGAAGAATTAAGTAACTGAGCGCCTACTTGCATCGCTGCCTGGTAAGCAGTGGACACTCTGGTGAGTCGCATGATTGCTTCAGAAAGATCAATATCCAAGTCTCTTGAGACCCTTTGGTCCAGTTGCATGAAATAATCTTCGTCGTGAGCTTTGACTGTTTCCATTCTTAGCATACTGGCGGATAATTCACCCATCTTGTCGATGATCTCGTCTTCCAGATCAATGAGTTTTTTCTCGGCATTTTCAACCTCCTGAGAATAGTGGGATGGCGTAGCGTTTGCAAGACCGTCCCTGAGCTCAACTAAAGTATTTACAACATTTCCAAGACCAGCAGTGTTGCCGTCAGAAGAATCAATAAACGAAGAGATTGCACTTTCTTTACCTACATAAAATTCAGAATTTTTTTCTGATCCCATATAGGATACATTAATTATTTCCCCTTTATCGTTTCGATGATCAAGAAAGGTTTTTTCGCCGGTTGCAAAAGAGAAAGTGTCACCAGTCCTGGGCCCGTAGGCGGCGTTCTTAGCTACAGTCTCTCCGCTTATATCAAAGCCAGCTATTCTGAACGGACCAGGATCATTCGGATTTTCCTCCCAGAGAATAGTCGCTTCCATTTCCTGACCGCCGGGCAAGATTACTTTCGCTTTCTCGAAATCAGGTGGAATGATTCCGCTGGCTGAAGTTCCAAAAAAGTACCTGCCTGGATTGACAACCTTGAGCCCCACAACATCCCCATTTGCATCAACGACGGCTTTAGCTTTTGCATCGATTCCGGCGGAACCGGCAGGTTGAATTGTTACAGTGGGTGCATCACTTCTTACGGCTTCAAATTTCAAGACATGGTTGAGTGGTTTTTCGACCTCCTCCCATATGTAATTAGCGACCCTGATTCCTTCTTCATTGAAAACAAGTTTGTCGTCGGGCCTTACCAGTTGACTTCCTCCAAGGAAACTTGAAGTTGCAACAGAATTATTGAAGTTATTCAAAAGGCATTTGTAATACCTGCCCTCATGTAAGGTTATTTGCCCACTGTCGTAAATAAAGTCCGCAGACCACTCTGCTCCCTGCATTGCTGCCCTACCGGAAACTTGAAGAAACTTTGATTGATCTGTTAATACAGTTTCATCATTAAGACTTTGCAGTGCAACATAGTACAAATCGTTGGCTCGATCATAAACATAATCTCCAATTTGAGGAGAAATGCTGGAGCCATCCAAAAAGACCATCTCTTTGCCTTCGATAGGTAAAGTATCTCCAAGAAGAAATGCACTTCCTTCAGTTCGAGCAGAAACAGATTTTAGGGAATTTGACGATAATGTGGCAGTGCTTGCTTGAGCGACAGATAAATCTTCTGCAGCAAGGTAATAAGAGTTGTTCACTGCATCGAAAAGATAGTCACCTTTTTTCAATATGAGGGCTTCACCTTCAACATACGAATATGCATCAGTTGGAGGGAAGGATTCTTCAAGGTGTGGCCACAAAGTCTTGTCTGTTGATGCGGGGTCCGTCACCAAGTAATACTTACCTTCATGCAAGACAGTACTGTTTTTGACAAACTGGCCAATTTCGGAAGACCGAGTTACCTGACCTTTGATGAAAAGCCCATCTATAACACTCCCCCCCTCTGCAGCAGCGGCAAGTCTATATTCAAGCGTTTCAGGGTCAAAGGTAACTTTTCCAGTCGATTGTGATGATTTAACACTAAAGTTACTAACAGGATAGGCAATTTCCTTCACTTTTAAGGCAGCGTCATCCTGAAGTTCCTGTACAGAGTTGTAAGCCGAAATGTTTGAAGCTAATAAAATTGACTCATTGTGTAACTGGGCTTCCGTGCGGTCATCAAAAAGTCGTCCGTCAACGCTTAAAAAATAGAACCTCTTTGTGACACCCGTAGATTCAAGCTCCCAGTCTTCACGATCAACAGCATAACCGGAGGGTACCTCTTTCCAGTAAAGAGAGCTATCTGGAGAGGGTCGGTGATTAAAATTATCATTAATCTGTGATTCCCAGAGTTTATCTTCGTACTTTATGATTGTTCCAAGTTCGTAGGTCTCCAGTCTTTTCCAGTTATCTGAATGGACAACCGATAGGCTTGAAGTTCCCAGGGATAATTCCGTTCCCACTGCTATGTCGCGATTCCAACTGGGTGCGACTGTGTCATTGGGAACAATCTCAAATGCTCCGTTTAGAACTGGGTCTCCTGCACTAGACAAACCGTCTGCGGCGGTCGCTTGAAAGGGCGATTTAATAAAATAAGTACCAGTCTCAGATGCAGTAGTTGCTTCGTTGTTCACTTGAGTGGTCCGGTCCGTGAGACCAACACCAGCATCACTTAATTTTGACAATGAACTTCCTAAACTTTCCCAGCTTGCTGAGTTTGCAGAAGATGGATTGAGATCACTTGGAATAGTTGCAGATAAAGCTTTGTAATAAATTCCATTGTGTCTTACTACATCGCCCGTTGAATGTGCTTTCGCACTCCAATTTTCAATGGATTTAAAAGTTGGGTCAAATTGCCAGTATTGATTGCCCTGATGGACAACATCACCTGGTAAATAATCTGCATAAGGGTCAAAACTTCCTTTCATTAATGAGGAAGCAGTGACAATTTGATCCTTTGATGCAAGGACTGGAGAGCCTTGCAGGTAGGAAGTTACATTATTGAATGCTGGAGTTGTGCTTGGGTTGTGAGGGGACTGAAGGCTCGAAGCTCCATTTGATGAAATAACTTGATGCCAAGACCCATCATGATTAACAAAATCCCCCTGCAAATAAGAACTGGCACCCCATGTACCTTTAACTGAGGAATTAAACTGTAAAGACCGAGGGTTAAGTGGGTCAGTGGTGTCATCGTAGACTCGATCACCAGATTGAAATGACAGTGCGTCACTCCATCTTGGAAAAGACCCATTTGTAGCTTCGAAAACATAATCGTCCACAATTTTCTTCTCGGCTGGTGTAAGGTCATTGTAAGAAGAACCGGGATACAAATACTGAGTTTGAGTACTACGCTTCTCTTCAACTTGATTAGGGTAGTAGTGATTGGGATCCCAATGGGTAAGATATTCTGCCTTAGCTTCGTATTTCTCTCCGACTGTACCGAAAACTAGGAGATCTCCAGTATTGGAGAGTTTTGAATAAATCTGAACATTACTATTAGGATAGTTTTCTGATTTGGAACTACCCCTTACTGAAGCCTTGTACTCGTTGGTCTCGTAGACCGGAGAGTCGGCGAGAATTTTTGTGTCATTATTGATCAGATTACTTGTTAATTGATTGATTTCACTGGTAGTTAGACCATCAACTTTCGCAGACACAACATATTCGCGACCATTAAGTTTAAAAATGACCTGTTCTCCGGACTTTATTCTTCGAGTACCGTCGCCACCCTCTTCTCCTACAAAACTGGAATCAAGTGATATTATCGCTTTTTGTTCTGAGCCCCTTTGAACTTCTGAATTACCGAATTCAGGTTTAAGTTGAGTTCCAGCGAACAATGACCTGCCACGATGAGTGGAGTTAATCCGATTAAGTGCTTCTTCGATCAACTGGTTAATTTCATTTCCGTAGGTCTCCATTGCAGGTCCGTTTAAACTCGAACCGGCTACTCTTGATATTTCCTGTGCTCTTTGGTTGACTTCGCGTAAATTATCTAGATTTAAATGACCAGCGTTTAAAAACTCGGATGCATAGGAAGCATTTCTTTGGAATTGAGCAAGTTGGCCTTTTTCTGTGTCGAGTTTGATAACTCGACCTAGTCTCATTCCATCATCTTCGGGTAAGGTGATTTTCTGACCAGTTGAGATTTGCTTGTCCAATTTAAAGCGCTGCAAGTCAAGTTCACGAATTGTTTTCGTAATTGAATCTGAAACACTTAAGTTTGGTAAACGCATGAAAATTTTCTTATTTAATTAGTCCCATTACTACAAGTTCGAGCATCTTGTCTAAGGTATTAAGTACTCGAGCAGAAGCTTGGAAAGACCTCTGAAATTGCATCAAGTCAGAAACCTCTTCATCAATGGACACCGAACTAACTGCTCTTCTTTGGTCTAACAGAAGTGACTCGAGTGATTTTTGATGATCTAAGTTGTCGTTCAAATCCGATAATGAATTCCCAATGTCTGCATTCATTGTGGATATTTTGTCCACAAACCCTCCTTCATTTGCAAGCTCTCCAATAGCAAATGCAACATCATTGGCACCTTCCGCAAAATCATGGGTTGCCTTGAGATTATCAACTTTTAAATCGTTATCAACTTTAAGACTCGTCGCTAAATTCCAGTCATTTGCAAGAACTGCATCAAAAGAGAAATTATCTCCCATCAGGAATGCTTTGTCACCTTGGTTTAGTCTGAATGGAATGGTCTCGTAACCTAGTAATAAAGATCTTTTATCATCTGCTGTTCCTAGTAATTTGTCTTCGCCTGGATAGGTTTCATCAAGTTCTGTCGTTACATGCTGCATGCGCCTTGCGGAAGCGTAGAAGGTGTAAGAAGAGAGGTTGTCTGAATCATCGAGGAAAATAGCCAGGTCGTCGGAGCCACGAACCAAGGTATTATTGGGTAATTCTTCTGGGAAGATTGGGGTCGTACTAACAAGGGTAAAAGTATCCGACTGAGCGGTCGGCAGAGTCATGTTGACCTCATCTCTGAACAACTTAATTTCACCATTTCCCTCAACCCCGTACAAGCCGTACTCGTCTTCCATGATGGTATTGTTACCCGCGACCGGTCTTGTTAAAAAGGCATCAAAGCCAAAAAGATAACCACCCTGATTATCGTCTGGATTATAGATATTATTCACTTCGGTAACAAAATTTGAAACTAGCTCATTCAGGCTAGTCCTAAATCTCTCCATGTCGCCTGTCCGAGCCTCTTGGTACCCATTGATCGCACCTGCAGAGATGTCCAGCTCGATTCCGTCTGAAAAGATTGCATCAGAGGAAGGGAAAGAATTGCCAGAGTTTAGAATATTAAAAGTGGTGATTTCACCGTTCTTTATAACTGCTTCTGCGATCCCCACATTTAGCTCTTTTAACAAACCATTTGTCGTATTGTGCCCTGAAGAAGAAGATTTACGTATTATGCTTAATGGATTTCCTGGCTCATTTAGCTTTGGATTGAAGACATGAAAGTTCGAAGACCATTGAGTATCTGCAGGGTTGAAGGTAGCGATTTGCTGGGGGTCAGTAATTACAGCCGGTGTTGAATCTACCACAAAATGTTTGCCTGTCGAAGAATCATAATAAATCTCACCGTCGAAAAATTGTAAGGACTGTTGCGATAGGTCCAACTCTTTTATGTTAGAGTCTACATAAGCATTAATTCTGACAAAATTGGTCGAGCTAGCTAGGTCGGGGGATTGACCGGCTGGTAAATCATCAATTGCCAAGTAATAATAATCTTTGTTTTCCGTTGGGTGAGGAACCGAAATGATCTCCCCCTTTGTGTAAGGTGCAAATTCAGCTCGGGCATTCGCTTGAGAAGGTAGCGAATTTCCGATCACAAATAAACTGTCTAAAGTAATTTCTCCTGGTGCTTTCGAGATTCCGTCAAGCTTTGTGCCTTTCATTAAGTTTCCAGCAGCTTGGTAGTAAACTCCATCATAAAGCAAAACTTCACCTGCAGTATAAGTTCTGCTAGCTTGCACCAAACCGTTGACATCAAGTTCTTCAGATATGGCAGAAACTTCTGAAGTTGCTTGAAGGTATTTGCCCTCATAATATATTTGTTCCCCTGTCTGAAAAGCTTCAATATCAGAGTGTCTTTTTATAGTCTCCTCAACCAAGCCATTCGGCCAAGTGCTAATTTTCATGAATTTACTAGGGTTTTTTACATCGTCGCCCTTCTGAGTGTCAGTAAGAGCTTGATAGTACGAGTCTCCCTGGTAAAAGACATCACCTTCTTTTCGGGCAATTTCGGTATAAACAGGAACAGTGTTTGGTTGTGCTCCACCTGTTACCGCAGAAGTTTCATTTCCGTCATCGACACCAGTATTAATTCCAAGCGTTGCGTTGGCAGGAAGATTTCCTACATCTGCATTTGTGTTTTGGTCTACTCCCTCTGTGTTTACATTTACGAGGGGGTCACCTTGGTTAACTTCATCTCCAGCTTGGACAAATACATCTTCTATTTTTCCACTTTTGGGTGCGGAAACAACTTCGCCAGTGTCTGTTTCAACTAAATTTGCAGTTGGCTTAGGAGGCAGGAAGGAAATTAAAATCGGACCAGTTGAATCGTCATAGAGGGACCCACTATCAAGAACCTCGACTTTACCAAGATTTCCGTCAGCATCAATCTTAGCTCTGACTTTCGCTTGGGTTCCGTTGGCATTGGCGGGGGGGGTAATTGAAAACTCTTGCCCCCAATCATTACTGATTGTTTTGGGTCCCATTGGATCAAGTAAATTGACTTTTTCGTTACCAGTTCCCTGGACATACAAATTCAGGAATCCTGATGGTAATCCTGTGGCTGAGTCTACATCCTCTTCCGTCTTAAAATCCATTAATTTTGAAAGTTCTTCAAGGAGGGCTTGCCTGCGGTCGCGATAAGAGACTGCCCTGCCCTTGTCCTGCAATTCAAACCTTCGAACCTGTTTGTTAACTTCATGCAATTGGATGAGCACACGATTAACATCTTCAACTGATCTTTTCACGGTTTCAGTCAGGTCGCTTTCAATTGTGTCCAGGCTTTCGCCGGCATCATTAAATCTTTTAGTGAGAGTCTCAATTTTATTATACAACTCCTGTTTAATTGTTGGCTCGTCAGGGGAAGCCGACAATTCATGAAAGGCATTAAAAAAATCGTTCACAGCTCGGGTTAAACTTCCGGGAGCCAAATCACTATCATGAAGATCGTCTAGACCGACATTAATACCGTTGCGAGTAATCGTCTCGCCCAGTGCTCCCTGCAATAAATCTAAGATCTCTTTTTGGGCATCTAGGCTTGCTGTCTCAGAAAGTTCGGAAACCACTCTTTTGTCCAGAAG
>MDTB01037247.1_pt1 | contig 10933 bp, 8 predicted proteins | sample 811161 | NCBI WGS metagenome assembly MDTB01 (sample SAMN05326650, study PRJNA326480) | marine metagenome | isolation source: seawater | place: Mediterranean Sea | collected 2009 | reverse complement strand
GTTGTGAGGATTATTTTCCTAAACAATAAGCAGATTTTATGAATCAAAATGCTGAATTATGAAAGAAATGGCCATGCTGATGCTGGTCATTTTTTTTATGGAAACGGCATAACACATATACCAAAGCAGTATTATCAACCGTTATTTAGTGATGACGTATATAAAAGGTTAAAAAAAAGTTAATTCATAATAAATTTCAATACGTTAACTTTATATTAACCACTTCCTTCTATACTCCATTTTATTCTGATCATTCAGTGATCCCAACCTCTCGAATTTAAGGGACTGAATGGCAATGCCTCAAGTGAGGGTTATGAAAATGCAGAGTAGTAGATGGAGGTTTGTCATGAACACCTTGACTAAAACATCAACAGATAAACAAGCGAATAGAACAATGTTTCGACACATGTATCAAAAAATTACCGGCAATCCCGTTGCCGTTATTATCCCCTCTAAGACATTAATGACGACATCAAGGACAACATCAAGGACAACATCAGGGACGACTGCCGTGACGGCGATCATGATGATGGTGGCTTTTATATTGACGCCAGTATCATTGGTCTATGGTCAAAGTCATTTAACCGTCAGCGATGCTATCCTTGCCACCCCAGCCGTCCAACAGCAACGAGCGCAAGTCTGCCAAGCGATAAGCCGCTTTGATCAGGCGCGCTCAAGTCAACTTCCTCAAGTAGATTTTACGGTTTCTGGAGGCAGTGTCGCGAGTGATAATTTTAATCGGTCGGGAGGGCTTACAAGCCCCGGTGAAGAATATGCAATTGGCCGCCGCTTTGAAAATAAGAATGTCGATGGGACCTTCCGATTAACCCAATCTCTATATGATGGTAAACGCGCAGAACTCAGCAAGCAGATTGCCGATAATGATCGTGCTGTTGCCAAACTGTTGGTGGTTGTGGAAACTGAAACGGCCGCCGCTGACATTATTAATATTGGGCTGAATTATTATTTCCAACAGCAATTACATGATCATTACACCGAACAACTGGCAAATTTGAAAGAAGTCACAGGCCGCATTTATGAACGGGTTGAATTAGGCGCTGGCCGGATCAGTGACTTGCGTGAAGCCCGATTGATGGAACTTGAAGTTGAGATTGCGCTATCGCAAGCTGAGCGTCAGATGGACTTGATTGAAAGGGATATGATCGCACGGTTTAAGCTAACCCCTGATCAAATCCTTCCTTACACGCATGACTTTATCGATGTCCGCCCTGATGATGTGCAGGTTGAAAACAGCGAAAACATTCGTCAGGTGAAACAGCTGGAGATTCAAATTCAAAGCCTTGATTTTGAACATCAACGCCTAACAGGTGAGCGCCGACCCAACATTTCAGCGCATGTTGATACTACCCTCTTTGATATTGACTCATTCAGCCATGAATATGAGGTTGTGGGCAGGCTTCAAATGACCTTGCCGATTTATGATGGCGGTAGCAACAAGGCTCGCAAGAACGAAAATGAATGGCGGCGGCGTGGGCTTATGTCGGAACGGGCTAATCTCATCCGTAGCCATGCATCACAAACCCAGAGGGTGATATCTGACCATCGGCAATCTGTCGAAGCGTTGAAAGAGATAAATGAGCAGATTGCTGAAATGGAAGAACGGCTGAAATCCGTTCAAGCGCGCGAAGGTCAGACGCAGTCAGAGCCGCTTGCCCTTGCCCGTCTGCTGTCTGAGCTGTCAGAAGCTAAGGCGAGATATATTAACCAAACTATCAATCTTGAGCTGAGTTTATTGCAGGGTGTGTTCTTTGCTGACCAGCTTAGCGCTTATATCGATCTTCCTGAGGGCGAGCAATCATGTTAACAACCAAAGTATCTGAAAATAATAGTATGTCTGAAAAGCCGTCTTCTCCAGACGGGCATTGGTTCTGGAAATATATTCATGAGAATCGCAAAGTCTATTATCAGGTGATCATAGCATCAGTGTTGATTAACATTTTTGCGCTGGTCTCATCACTCTATATCATGACGGTTTATGATCGCGTGATCCCGAATAATGCTATTGCTTCGCTCATCACATTGACGATTATTGTGGTGATTGTGATGGGCTTCGATTTTACCCTGAAGATTTTGCGTGGGCTTTTTGTTGATCACGCCAGTTCACAAATTGATCGGCGAGTATCGGCAGATTTATTCCAAAAAATTTCAAGCCATAGTGTCAAAATGTCTAAACAGGCGACTGGCGTGGTTGCGAATACGGTGCGCGATTTTGAATTGCTGAAAGAGGTGATCGGGTCTGCGAGTTTCACCGTATTTGCTGATCTGCCTTTCGTCTTTTTGTTTATTTTTGTGCTTTTTTATATCGGTGGGCCGGTCGCAACCGTACCTGCTTTGATCGTGCCAATCGTGATTATTTTCGGGCTTATTCTGCAGCCTCTGATGCGCCGCCTGAGTGAGATGAGCTCAGCGCAGGGTAAATCAAAACAAGGTGTCATGGTTGAGTTGCTATCCATGCTGGAGACCGTCAAGACGATTCGCGGTATTTCCATCATTCGTAACCGCTGGTATCAGGGCGTTATTAATCAAGGCACATCACAACGCCGTAGCCGCTTCACAACACAGCTTGCCACGCATTTCACGCAATTAGGGCAACAATCCTCGCAAGTCGGCATCGTAGTCTGGGGCGTCTTTCTCATTGCGTCGGGCGAACTGACGATGGGTCAGCTGATTGCTTGTGTGATCTTGTCCGGGCGGACATTAGCCCCATTAGGTCAGATTACCGGCTTGCTTGGCCGCTTTAATCAGGCCGTTACTGCCTATAAGGGCTTATCCGAAGTGATGAACACCATTACCGAGGAAGAAGTGCAGGCCAATCAAGTCAAACGCGAAACCCTCACAGGTAATATTGCTTTCAAAGGCGTGTCGCTGATGTATGAAGGCCGCAATGAGCCAACGATAAAAGACTGTAATTTTGATATTAAATCTGGCGAGCGGGTAGCTATTCTTGGCCGTATCGGATCAGGAAAGTCAACCTTGCTGTCGATGATTGCCGGTATTCAGCAAGCTACATCGGGTGCTGTTATGCTGGATAATACCGACATCCGTAATATGCGCCATGAAGATATCCGCAATAATGTTGGCATTGTCTTGCAGAACCCGATGCTGTTTTCCGGAACGGTTAGGGAAAACCTGTTGATGGGTAATCCTGATGCCACCGATGACGAATTGCTGAAAGCCGCTGAGATGTCTGGCGCCTCAGCATTTATCGGGATGCTGCCTAATGGCTTTGATTTTGTGTTGTCTGAACGGGGGCAGGAATTATCGGCGGGTATGCGCCAGTCCCTAGCCATAGCAAGGGCAATGATCGGTGATCCATCCATCTTTCTGTTGGATGAGCCGACATCATCTATGGATAGCAATACAGAAATGGCGCTCGTGCAGCAGCTTGATAAAGCCACTAAAGGCAAGTCCACGGTCTTTGTCACCCATCGCGGGCCATTGGTAAATATTGCTGACCGCATCATGGTGGTTGAGGCGGGGCAGGTTGTCATTGATGGCCCTCGTGATGCCGTTCTCAAAAAACTTAAAGAAGCCGCAAACAAGGCGGCACAGTCATCAGGAGCCAGTAATGAGTAAGGGAAATTCGAGTGGAGTAGCATCTTGGCTATATAAACTGATCACATTAAATGGTCTGTTTGGAGGTAGAGCGAAAGCAAAGCCCGATATATATGAGCTGACTGACGCTGTTGATATAGACAAACGTGATGCAGATAAGGCTGAACCGCAACCAGTTGAAGTAGAAAATATGGAGGCAGAACGTGTTGATCCGAATGCGCCTCTGCCGCTGTCGGAAGCAGACGAACATATGCGGGCGGCGGCTGCGGGCGAAGAAGAAGCCCAAGCGCCAGCGCCGCGACCAGGGCTGATCAAGCGCATCAGGATGAAGATATATTATTTCTTCTTTCCGCCGCCAAAGATGGTTCCGGCACAATTAGTCACGCCAGAAGTTGATATGGATGCAGTGTCAGAGCCACTGCCTTTGCGCGGCCAATTAATCTATATCTTGATCGGCTTGTTTTTCTTAATCGCGGTCATCTGGGCGGGCGTTACGACCATTGACGAAGTTGTTCGCGCTGAGGGCGTTGTTGTGCCGAGTGATAATATTCAAGTCGTGCAAAGCCGTCTGCCCGGTTAAGTGACAGATATCCGGATAAAACTTGGCGATAAAGTTGCCAAGGGCAATATTCTGTTCAAGATCGAAGACGAAGATGTGAAAGCCAATTTTGCTGATAATGAGATACAGCGCCTGACCGCGCTTGCGAGTATTCAGCGTCTTGAAGCCGAAGCCCAAGGGTTGAGCGAGCTTAATATGCCCGACTGGTTGGTCAAGGCGGCACCGGAGGCGGTGCGTCAAGAGGAGGAGGTTTTTGCTAGCCGAAATCTTGCCCTGGAAAATGAACGGCAGGTCATTATACAGCAAATCGAAATTTTGCAGCGGGCGATTGATGTTCAAAAATCAGAAGAAAGTCTGGCTCGCGTTCAGCTTGCTCAAATTGATCAAGAGCGTGATATTATTAAGCCATTGGTGACCGCCGGACATGAGCCGAAATTAGCATTGATTAATTTAGAGTCGCGTTATCAAGAAGCGCTGGGCCGCGCCGAAAAGGCACGGCTTGAAGCTATTCACTCAGGCTCTGAGCTGATGACGCAAGAACGCCGGCTGGACTCGCTTGAAACCAATTTCCGCGCTGATGCAGAAACGCGGTTGATCGAAACCCGAATGCTGGCCGCGCAAACCGAATAACGACTAGAAGCCTTGCAGGGAAAAGTGCAGCAGACGGAGGTCAAGTCACCTGTTAATGGAACCGTTTCTGCTGTCCATTTTACAACTATTGGCGGTGTCGTGGATACTGGTGCAGTCTTGGCTGAAGTCGTGCCAGCAGAGGCAGAAGTCACCATCGAGGCGCAAGTCATGACGCAGGATGTTGCTGATATCTATGCCGGGCTGAAAGTACGCGTGTCTTTATCGGCTTATGATTTCTCACGCTATGGCGCGATTGATGGCTATGTTGAGAAAATTGCCGCCAATAGCACCCAACGAGAAAATCAGCTGCCATATTATCAGACGATGATTAAAATTCCTGATCCCGTGTTTCCTCAATCAGGGATTAAGCCCGATATCGTTCCCGGTATGCCGGTGGTGGTAGATGTCCTTGGCGGAAAGCGAACCGTGCTTGATTACATTCTGTCACCGATTGAACGGGCGCAGACCATTGTCTTCCGTGAAAAATAGGCATGTGATCAATAATAATATAAATTAAGACCGCGTATAGAAGGACTTTGCGTATTGTATGCACGGTCTTTCTTTTGTATTGATGGAAAGCATTGATGTAGGAGGCATTTCAAATGGCAAATCATGGCTATGAAAAGGGACGATTAAATCTGCCATTCGTGGGGTTATGCAGTTTTGGCAAATATCCATATGTCGAGGATTGGAATGCGATTGATGCTGATGTTGCTATCCTTGGTGCGCCGTTTGATTTTGGCACACAGTTTCGGGCTGGCGCGCGGTTTGGGCCTCGCGGGATCAGAGAAGCCTCAACGCTGTTTTCGTTTGGCCATAGCGGTGCTTATGACCACGAAGATGACATTACCTATCTTGATAATACGGCAACGCGGATTGTTGATATTGGTGATGCTGATATCATTCACACAGACACAGAGCAAAGCCACGCCAATATCGAAACCGGGGTGCGGGCAATTTTGAAGGCAGGGGCTATACCTGTCGTGCTTGGCGGCGATCATTCGGTCAATATTCCTTGTATAGAAGCCTTTAGTGATGAGGAGCCGTTTCATCTGGTGCAGATTGATGCACATTTGGATTTTGTTGATATTCGCCATGGCGTCACCGCAGGTCATGGTAATCCGATGCGCCGCGCCGCTGAAAAACCTTATGTTACGGGGCTATCTCAAATCGGTATTCGGAATGTATCATCGACCGCGCGTGATGGTTATGCTGATGCCCGTTCTATGGGATCAGATATTTTATCGGTGCGGCAGTTTCGCGCCCTTGGTGTCGACCAGGTGCTTGCCCGAATACCATCTGGGCGGGTTTATATCACTATTGATATTGATGGCTTTGATCCGTCTATTGCGCCGGGTACAGGAACCCCTAGCCATGGCGGCTTTCTTTATTATGAAGCTTTAGAATTGCTTGATGGATTAGCCCGGCGAGGAAATATTATCGGCATTGATTTAGTTGAGGTAGCACCTGATTATGATCATACAGGATCAACAACAACATTGGCAGCGCAGATATTGCTCAATGTCATTGGCCGGATGCTTTATCACCGCAAATAAATTTTAACATTTCACTAGAGGTTGAGGAAAGCGATCATGGCACTTCATTTTTCAGAGCAAGAGTTTGCCCGCCGCAGGCAAGCGCTAGAGGCCAGGATGAAAGCATCAGGTCTCGATGGCATGTTATTGTTTCGCCAGGAAAGCATGTATTGGCTCAGCGGCTATGACACATTTGGTTATGTGTTTTTTCAATGTTTGGTAGTGACAGCAGACGGCGATATGAAACTGATCACAAGGGCACCCGATTTGCGGCAAGCGCAAAACACCTCCAATATTGCCGATATCCGCGTTTGGGTTGATAAGCATGGCAGCACCCCTCACGATGATTTGCGCGAGTTGCTTGACGAAATGGGGCTCAAGCAGAAACGCCTTGGCGTTGAATATGAAGCGTATGGGTTAACTGGCCGCTCAGCGATGCGGCTTAACACAGCCTTGGATGGATACGCGCGTTTGGTTGATATGTCGGAATTAATTTCTGAGCTGCGTTTGGTCAAATCGGCGGAAGAAATTGTCTATGCCAGGAAAGCCGCTGAGCTTGCTGATAAGGCGTGGGATGCGGCGGTTGATATGGCACATGCGGGCGCCGATGAGGGGCATATTCTGGCTGCTATGCAAGGCGAGATATTCAAAGGCGGTGGCGACTATCCGGGGAATGAGTTTATTATTGGCTCAGGCACGGATGCGTTGTTATGCCGATATTTTTCTGGTCGCAAAATGCTGGCTGAGATAGATCAGCTGACCCTTGAATGGGCTGGGGCTTATCGCCATTATCATGCCGCCATGATGCGCACGATCCCTATTGGACAGCCGCGCTCCGAACATATTGCTATGCATCAGGCTTGTGTCGATTCGCTAAACGCATGTGAGGAGGCATTGAAGCCGGGGCTAAGCGTCGGCGGCGTTTTTGACGCCCATGCAAAAATGATGGATCAACACGGCTTCAAACATGCTAGGATGAATGCCTGCGGGTATTCGATGGGGACGACCTTTGCTCCGAATTGGATGGACTGGCCGATGTTTTATTCAGGTAATCCAATCGAACTAACCGAAGGCATGATCTATTTCATGCATATGATATTGATGGATAGCGATACTGGCACCGCCATGACGCTAGGGGAAAGTTATCTGATTACCGCCGATGGCAATGAACGTCTAGGCCGGTCGTCACTTAATTTAGTATTAGGTTAATTTGAAAAAGACTTGCATCTCATGTTTCAATCTGTTTTTTTGACATGAATAAAAAGTTAGGGGAGTTCTAATGGCCTCAGATATGCCGTTTGTTCGATACGAAAATGTCCAGAAAAGTTATGATGGTGAATCGCTGGTTGTAAAGAACCTCAATCTGGATATCCAAAAAGGTGAGTTTGTCACAATGCTGGGCCCGTCAGGGTCTGGTAAAACAACTTGCTTGATGATGTTAGCGGGTTTTGAAACCGCAACTTATGGCGATATTTTGCTTGATGGAAAGCCGATCAACAATATCCCTCCGCATCGGCGTGGCATTGGTATGGTGTTTCAAAACTATGCGCTATTTCCGCATATGACGGTGAATGAGAATCTGGCATTTCCATTGACTGTTCGGAAAATGAGCAAGGCCGATTCCGAAGCGAAGGTTCGGCGGGCGCTTGAAATGGTGCAGATGGTTGAGTTTGGAGATCGTAAGCCAGCCCAGCTTTCTGGTGGTCAGCAGCAGCGTATTGCTTTGGCTCGCGCATTGGTGTTTGAGCCTGAACTTGTTCTCATGGATGAGCCGCTTGGCGCCTTAGACAAACAATTACGCGAACATATGCAATATGAGATTAAGCATATTCACGAATCTCTTGGGGTGACGGTGGTTTATGTGACGCATGACCAATCCGAAGCCTTAACAATGTCAAATCGAATCGCTGTCTTTAATGATGGTATTGTCCAGCAATTAGCTGATCCAGTCACATTATATGAGCGTCCTGATAATGCCTTTGTCGCCCAATTCATTGGTGAGAATAATACATTAGTCGGTCATGTTGACACGATATCAGGTAAAAAAGTCACGGTTGATTTAGGTGAGAATGGCAAAATTCAAGCCACCCGGGTGGTTGATGTGGCCAAGGGTGATAAGACAACATTGTCGATTCGCCCAGAGCGGATTGCGTTTTCTGATAAAGTTGTTCGTGGAAAAGTATCTATGCCGGCACAGGTGATGGAGCTAATTTATCTTGGTGATCATATTCGTTGCCGCATGAATGTAGCAGGAAATGACGAGTTTATCGCCAAAATTCCGAATTCCAATAAACCTATTGCACTCTCTCCAGGGAACAAAGGTTACGTAAGTTGGAATATTGATGATTGCCGAGCGCTTGATTATAGTTAATTATAGCCAAGATTCGGTTTTATCATTTTAACTGAAATGTTGTTTATCTAGGAGGAACGAATGACAATGAAGAAAACACTGACAATGGTATCAGCCGCTGTGCTGTCTATTGCGGTCACTTCAGCAGCTTCTGCTGATAGCTTGACTGTTGTTTCATGGGGCGGTGCTTACACCAAATCACAGGTAGAAGCATATCACAAGCCATGGACTGCCAAGACTGGTGCTAATGTAGTATCAGAAGATTACAATGGCGGTATTGCTGAAATTAAAGCACAGGTTGAAGCAGGTAACGTGACTTGGGATGTTGTTGACGTTGAACTGTCTGATGCGATCCGTGCATGTGACGAAGGTCTGGCCGAAGAAATTGATTCAGCCATGTTGCCTGCGGCACCTGATGGAACTCCTGCTACCGAAGACTTTATTGACGGCGCTCTGACAGATTGTGCTGTTGGTTCAATCGTTTGGTCAACTATCTATGCCTATGACTCATCAAAGATGTCTAATGGTCCTAAGACGATCGCAGATTTCTTTGACACATCTGGCTTCCCAGGTAAGCGCGGTATGCGTAAGTCACCAAAGGCGAACCTTGAAATGGCTCTTGCTGCTGATGGCGTAGCACCTGGCGACATTTATGATGTCCTGTCAACACCAGAAGGCGTTGATCGTGCTTTTGCCAAGCTCGACACAATCAAGGATGATGTTGTTTGGTGGGAAGCAGGCGCTCAGCCACCACAGCTTCTTGCAGATGGCGAAGTCAGCATGACAACCGCATATAATGGCCGTATCTTCAACGCTGTTGCTAGCGAAGACAAGCCATTTGAAATTGTCTGGGATGCACAGATTTATGACCTTGACTTGTTCATCATTCCAAAAGGCGCGAAGAACAAAGAATTGGCCATGGATTTCATCGCATTCGCAACAGACACAAAGCGTCTTGCTGATCAGGCATCATGGATTTCTTACGGTCCAACCCGTAAGTCATCTTCGCCTCTCGTAGGGTCTTTCCATAACAAGCCAGACCTTGCAATGGGACCACAGATGCCAACGGCACCATCTAACTTTAAAACTGCTATTCAAAATGACTTTGAGTGGTGGGCAGATAACCAGGACGAAATGAACGAACGTTTCAATGCCTGGCTTGCTAACTAAAACTTAATTTAGAGGGGCGAGGAGAGAGTTTCTCTTTTCGCCCTTTTTCTATCATATAAAAATAACACAGGACGATATTTATGTCGGATACCCGTTTACTAGCAGCTGACGGCACACCGCTTAAACGTAAATTAGCGCAATCATTATTCCGCACTAAATTACGGACTTTTGGATTAGTTTGCCCATTACTGGCATTAATCATTAGCGCCTTTGTTATTCCTATTGTGTTTATGTTATCGGCCTCTGTTTATGATGACAGATATGCCTCGCTGATGCCAAAATCGACAATCGCTGTTTCAGAATGGGATGGTGAAAGCCCGGTTACCGAAGACATGGCGGCGGCGATGGTTGCTGACCTGATTATTGCCAAAGAGCAAAAGACGATTGGGCGCGTTGCTAATCGCGTGAATAGAGAGTTTTCGGGTGCGACGTCATTATTCAAATCGACCGCACGATCAGCTAAAAAGTTTGAGCCTCCCTATCTTGAAGCCTTAGAAAACAAAGATAAGAAATGGCAAAATATTGAGATGTGGCAAGCCATTAAAGTGGCATCCAAAACCTATACGCTGGGTTATGTTGCGAATGCTCTTGATATGCGCGTCAAGGCAACAGGTGGGTTTGAGCCGCAAGATGAATTGCGGCAAATACATATCACGCTATTTATGCGGACGATAGAAATCTCATTCATTGTCACGGTGGCGTGCTTATTGCTCGGTTATCCTGTGGCGTATCTGATGGCTAACCTGCCGCTTCGGACATCCAATTTATTGTTAATATTAGTGCTAATGCCGTTTTGGACATCACTGCTTGTGCGAACAACCGCGTGGATTGCCATGTTGCAAGGCCAAGGGGTGATGAATGATCTCTTTGTCGTCTTTGGTCTGGCGACAGATGATGACCGGTTTTCGCTGATCTATAACAAAACCGGAACATTAATAGCGATGACGCATATTATGTTGCCATTCATGATCATGCCGCTTTACTCGGTCATGAAAACTATCTCGCCGGCTTATGTGCGGGCCGCTAAATCCATGGGCGCAACAAATTGGACAGCGTTCTGGCGTGTCTATTTCCCGCAATCTATTCCGGGTATTGGCGCGGGCTCTTTGCTCG
>MDTB01134283.1_pt1 | contig 10934 bp, 10 predicted proteins | sample 811161 | NCBI WGS metagenome assembly MDTB01 (sample SAMN05326650, study PRJNA326480) | marine metagenome | isolation source: seawater | place: Mediterranean Sea | collected 2009 | reverse complement strand
TGATATATATATGAGGTTTGGTTTAGATGTTACTCTTAACGAAGATTTTAGTGTCTTTCTTGATTTTTATAGCCTCGAGGGCATAAAAGGCACAGAGAGTACAATGTTGGGCATTTCTTATAATTTTTAATACTTGTAACTTTTCTTAAGTTCAATCGTTTATCTAATACAAGGCAATTAAGCTTTGTAAACAATAAGGATATTTATGAAAAACTTTGTAAAACTTATTTCTCTATCGTTATTTGCAACCTTTATATCATTTGAGGTTGATGCGTATAATTCTGTAAATCTGACTACCTACTCAGATACTTTTGGTTCTACAACCACAGGTTGGATTGGTAATGACAGCGTACAGTTGAATACTTATTCAGACTCCTTTGGTTCTACAACCACAGGTTGGATTGGTAATGACAGCATACAGTTGAATACTTATTCAGACTCCTTTGGTTCTTCAACCATAGGGTCAGTTGGAAGTACATCAATTAGTATTTACAGTTACCCTTGGTAGAGTATGGCCCCCTCCTTTGGAGGGGGTTTTTTTCTTATGTATTTTTGTATAAATTAAAGGAATGAGATTTTTACTTTTAATATTTTCTCTCAATATATTTGCTCAAGAATTCGACAATGTTACTGAATTTGTTATTAATGCTTCAAGTGAGTACCCATTAAATCAAAGCGAACAACTCTTGCTTAGTGGCCCCCTAGAAAATCTTGAATTTAGTGCTAAAACCTCCCTAGAGTGTTCATGGGGTGAAGGTATGGTTTGTAGGCATAATTCGGAGGAACTGAGTTTAGATTCCACTCTTGAATTCCTTATTAAAACAACCGACTATGTATCCTTAAATATCGCAGTCAGTGACCTCTATTCTGGGAGAGGCCTTTGGGACGGAGAGGACCTTCATATTGTCTTAAAAGACGATGGCTATGTAACAACGTATCATCTTTTTTCAATGCAGCAATTTATTGCAAGCATGGATCTATTTATTGCAGCGGCAGAAAAAGAAGGGACAGAAATAACACTTGATGACATACAAAAAGAATTTTTATCATACTTTGTTAAATCAACCTTCTATCGGATTTATTCTGGAGAATATTTAGAAGCTGGAGAATTTGTTCATAGTGATGATTTTGAGGCAAGCATAGAGTCTGGAATGAGAGCTTACATCAATGGGGATGTCTACGAAGGTTCTTTTAATGAGTATGACGAGATGGAAGGGTTTGGTACTTACACATACTCTAATGGAACTGTATATAACGGAAATTTTACTGATGATGAAATGCATGGATATGGCGAGACGGCTTTTTATAATGGTGATATTCATAAGGGTAATAATCATCGCGGAAAACGTTCTGGCTTCGGTACATATTATTATGAGAACGGAGATATGTTTGTTGGTATCTATGCTAAAAACAGGTTTGAGGGAAACGGGGAATATACATTTAAAAATGGACGTAGAGTGGGAGGTGTTTTTAGAAATGCACAACTTGTTTCTGGAAGAGAATATGATGAAAATGGCAACTTGAGTTATGAAGGAGATTTTCGTGATGAAAATGGATTTTGGATTTGGGAAGGGCAAGGAACTCAGTATATTTATCCAGATGAAGATGATCCTCAACAGGGGATGTCAGTATATCAAGGAAGTATGAAAGATGGCCAAGCTGAAGGGTTTGGGAGGTATACAGTTAATGATGGTTCTATATGGGAAGGCTATTTTAAAGCTGGAGATTTTACTGGGATAGGTTACTGGCAAGGTGCATATGTACGACGAGAAGGAAAGTTTGAAGATTGGTCACTTGTTGATGGGAAAGTAATTACACCTGACTGGGAATATCATGGAAAATTATTAAATGATTCTTTTCACGGAAAGGGGAAAGTAATAAATATTGAATCAGATGGCACAAAAACGGTTTCTCAGGTTGAGTACGATGAAGGAGTGCTCATATCAGAAGGCGAGTATAGGCTTGAAAGGCTGAACCTAAACCAAGAAATAAGACTTGCTCTAGTTATAGGAAATGGAGACTATTCCAAATCCAGGGGCTACGGCAATCTCTCTAACCCAAAAAATGATGCCAGATTAATTGCTAGCAGTCTTGAGGAAGCAAATTTTAATGTAACTTTGGTGATTGATGCTTCTGAAATTGAAATATTAGAGGCAGTCAAAAAATTTACAGAAAAAATATCCTCTTACAGTGGAAAAGTAACAACGCTTTTTTACTACTCAGGACACGGAGTTCAGTACGAAGGAGAAAATTATTTAGTTCCTGTTAACTCACGTATCAACCGAGAAAGAGATATGCTTTCTGAGAATATCCCTGTAAGCAAAGTAATGAATTCAATCGCCGATGAAAAAAGAATCTCTATTTTTGTGCTTGACGCATGTCGAAACAATCCCTACGAAAGAAATTTCAATAGATCGGCTTCACAAGGTCTTGCAAGAATGGTAGCGCCTCGAAACACTTATATTGCTTATTCAACTTCTCCAGGAGAATTGGCTTCCGATGGAAGTGATGGAAATAGTGTTTTTACAAAAAGTTTTGCCAAACAAATGTTAACCGAAGGTTTGCAGATTGAAGAGGTTATGAAACAAACAAGAATAGAAGTTTATGAACAAACAAATTCCTTTCAAGTCCCCTGGGGCGAAGGTGCTCTGTTGGGAAATTTCTACTTTTTTCCAAAAAAGATGTAACAAATTCTAATTACGTTCGTTTACTCACTGTAACTATATTTTAAGGAGTAAAAAATGAACGATGTAGTAAACACAAATGAAAATATCGAAAACGTAAAAACAGCTGGAGTCTGGATGATGGTGTTGGGAGCTATTTATTTATTCTGGGCATTATTTGATGCTTGGGCTTTAATTGATGCCCTAATTTTCTTACCACTTGGTTATCTTGCTTATGCAAAATACTCAAAATCAGCACTCCTTACAGGTGTAATTATATATGCTCTTGGCTGGATTATTATCCTTCTTGAACCGTTCAATATGTTCGGTTTGGCACTAAGAGCATATGTAAGTTATGTGCTTGTAATGGGCTACATTTCTGCAAGAAAGCTATCAAAGGTCTCCGGTGGCAAACAAGCCTCCTTTGAATATGTTAGCTAATAGTTCTTGTTTGCCTGCTAACTCCCAGTTTAAAGATTGGGAGTTAGATTTTTTTGCCTACAATAATCATATAGGGCACAATAAATTAATGGATTTTGAGAAAAAGATAGGTTCAAAAGATTTTCAACTTAGCCTTCAACGAAATGCTTTTTCCTTGGCTCGGAATAAGCATGATGGCGAAGACTTGTTTCAGGAAACCTTCCGTAGAATCCTTGAAAAAAAAGACTCTTTCCAAGAGGGTGATGATCCTTTGCCCTGGGCTTTGACAATAATGAGAAATCTATTTTTAGATTCTAAAAAGAAAAAACGTGAATTTCAGCAAGACGACGAAAAAAGCGTTGAGCTTGAAGATGATCACAATCAAGAACAACAGTTAATTGAAGATGAGCTCATTGAGGATGCTAATAAAAAACTATTTTTTTGTGTTAAAAGTCTGAGTAACGATGAGAGATCACTTTTTACCTATAAAAATGATGGCTCTACCCATGAAAGAATAAGCAAAGAGCTTAAACTCTCATTGGCCAATGTCAGAGTAAAAATGCATAGACTTATGGAAAAACTAATGAGCTGCATGAGGAGCAAGTAAGATGAAAGAACAAGATAAAATTTTAATCAATGCTTATTTAGAAAATGAAACAAACGAAGAGGAAACTAAGCTAGTTGAAGCATTGATTAAGGAAGATTCAGATGCAAGTGAATATTTTAACGAGGTTAAAATGCTTAATGCACAAATTAACTCTTTAGCACAAGAAAAACCATTTACAGAACTTTCAAAGCGTAACCAATTATTTATCGAAAGAGAAATCATGCCACAATTAGACAATAAGGGCTCATCTATATTCGATTTCTTACAAAGCGTTGCCTTTAGGCATATTGCTGGATATACCTTTACGGCCATGTTATTTGTTGGGATAGGATCTTCTTTTGTAAACAACCAATCAAGCATAGAAAATAATGACTTACTTGGCTTTGATAACAGCATTACCATTACCCGAGATTTTCCGAAATTTAGAAGTCAGGAGGTTGATTCACTTGAATCAAAGTTAGAATCTGTTCTGGATGATATGTTAGCTGAACAGGTATCAAATGCACGTTTTACTTGGGGTGCAGACTCATATTTTGTTAATATAAATTCAGTAACATACCCGTATGATAATTTACCTTGTTATTTGGGTGAATTTTTTGATGAGGGTGTAAAAACTGAATTTTTATATTGTGTATCAGATCAAAGCAACTCTCTTACTTTTAATAATTAGTTTATTTTCTCAGAGTATTTTTAGTGGGGAATATTATAAATATGTTGTCCAAAAAGGAGATTCACTACAAGTTATTGCTGAATTAGCCTCACAAACTCCAGAGTACATTTTTGAACTAAATAATGAACTTGGAATTGGGTTAGAAAACCTAAGACCTGGTATAGAGGTATTTTTACCGCAAACCAGTGACAATGAAGTAAGTAAATGTCCAGACGGATCCCCGTTTGGCTTTATACCAGCAAAGCTAAAAATTAATCCAAAAGAAATTTTGACCTCATGTTTAAAGTCACTTGAAAGCTTAATAGATGAGGAAATTTTTTATGACGTGAGTATAGAGGATTTTGATTGGGTAAAATTTAGCAGCAGCAGGCTATATTTTCAATACCATGCTGCTGCAAGAGAGCTATATCTTTATTTTCCACAAGAAGATTTAAATAATGACATCAATAATGTAAATTTTTCTCCTCCAGGTGAGCTTATTTTTTTTACTGTTGATGAGACTATTCCTAGAAAAACCCCTGGATATGAGGACCACTTTTATATTTATGATAACTTAGATTCACCATCTATAGATTTTCTAGATCTTTCAAAGAGCCATAATAAATTTGTTTTGGACCTTTCTCTTGGAAGGTTTAATAATGATCTTTTCAATCAAATTGATCTTATAGGTTTATCACACCATGTAAGAACAAATCTTCTCAAATGGACGCTCGAGTTTCTAAGAGATAATGGAAACAAAGAGACGCAAAGAGTTGCAGATTTGCTTTACTTTTTTATGCTTGACCACCTCAGATTTTCTCAAACTCAAATTCTTACAAACGATGATATGTATGTTTTCTTTTCTCTTTCAAATTATTTTGCAAATACTGATCAACCAGAAAAAGTAGTAGCCATCTACCAAGAAGTTAAAAAATTCATATGCGATAGCTGTGACTTGAACAATACGATGCTAGATTATGAAAATAACAACTTAAACCTAAACTTCACTTCCCTTGAAAACTTATTTTTACTAAATTGGTATGGTACTTCAGCTGAGTTCATTTTTATTTCCAACGATTGGCTTGAAGATTGGATCTCAAAAAAAGATGGGCAAATTGATTTCTATGAAAAAATATCAGCAAAGTGGTACGAACCGTCTTGGGAACAATTCTATCTCGAAAATCAGGCATATCTTCATTCAACGGTTGCTACAAGAGTGCTTGAGCATCAAAAATGTGAAATTTCTGAAAAATATTTTGAAAAAGCACTAGGATATTTCAATACTTATATAAAGATTGAAAATGATTATCATTTTCGCACTCATAGAGACTATGCTTATGAGTCAGTTTATCTAGCAGAGTGTTATTTAATCAAAACAAAATTCAACAAAGCTAAGGAGTTCTTATCGCTTTCAAGTGACTTGTTGGATCAGGCTCAAAACATAAGATATGTAGACAAGATACTTGAGACAATAATTTCTGGTCATGAAGCTTATATTGATGGCCAGAGAAATTTAGCCCACCAAAAACTAAAAAATGCCTATCAGATGATTTTCAATATTCCTGACAATGAAATAAATATTATTTTTCAAGATTCAATTAGCAGCTCTCTAAATTTGATTTATATCCTGGAAAGTATGATTAAAAGTGGAGAAATTAATTTTCTCGAACTAAATAGGGTTCTAAATACATTTTCATTTGATAATGAAATCATGAATATAAAGATAGAATCAGAAAATAAAAATTTAGTATCTTTACAGCTAGAACTAAAGGCTATTCAGAATGAAATAGTCTTGTTTGAAAATAAAATCGAAAGATTATCGGATGAAGAATTTCAAAAACTTAATGAGGCATATGTTGAGAAGCAAGATGTTATTGGAAAAATTTTTAATCAATCGAAAAAGATAAATGCATATCTCAATCCATCCTTTATATCTACAAGCCAAATTCAAGATCGATTAGAAGATAACGAATACTTGGTTATATATACTTTTTTTGAGCACACCTCATGGGGCGCCATACTCTCAAATAAATCTCAGCATCTTATTAACCTTGGATACGGAGTGAATTCATTGAATAAAGATCAGACAAAACTCAAAAATTCAATAAATAGTGATTTTAATTTTGAAGCCTCATTAGATCTTTATGAATCAATTTTTAAACCATTAGAAAATGTTTTCGTAACTGGATCTACTATAAAAATATTCAATAATGATAATTTGACAGTGCCATTTGAGATGTTCACAACTGGTGAAAATAGCTATGAAAATAATGATTTAGCTTTTATTAATGCTAATTGGCTTATAAATGACTATACGTTTACTAAAATTTTTGAAATTAATTTAGTTGCAAGTAATAAAGATTTTGAAGAGGAGTTTTTGGGGATTGCTAACTCACAAAATTTTGAGCATTTAGGCCTAGCGCCTTTAACTGAGGCTGATTTGGAGGTTATAGATCTTGGAAGATCTTCGAATGCAAAAAAAGAAAATATCTTATTAAAAGAAAAGGCAAATAAAGAGATTTTTTTTAAAAAACTATTTAAAACATATGAGAAAATTGTAATAGCAACTCATGCAGTGCCGGCAGGGTGGAAGGGCTTTATTTCAGAGCCATCACTTATTCTTAATTCGAAAACGAATGATTATTTCTTAACCTCTTCTGAAATTGCTCAATTAGACATTGCAGCTGATTTGGTAATTCTTTCAGCTTGCAACAGTCTTGAGAACGATTTAAATAAGATTTATAAAGCTTTTCTTGTTGCAGGTGCAAGCACAGTAGTCTATTCCAATTGGCAGCTGGACAGTTCGTATGCCAATGAATTTAATGACGCCTTATTTGCTGAATTATGGGTAAATAGCGACTTACAAAAACATGAAGCAGTAAGAAATGTTGCCCTAAAATTTATAAATAATTATTCAGATCCATCTTATGCCAACCCAAAATTTTGGGCAAACTTTACTGTTGGTTACGGCAATTTGTAACATATTAAGAATCTAATCGTTTACTTCATATAAGGAGTAAACATAATGAAACATTTACTAACAAAAAACGAAACCGGTGAAAGATTAATTTCTTTTGCTTGGATCCTAGAGATTACATTTGTAATTTTGGGGCTAATTGTGGCGCTCAGCATATCCATGACAGCATTGATAGGCGATGAGGGCTCTTTTGAACTTACCTGGCTTGAATTAATACCACTTTTACCAGGCTTACTTATTTGGTTTGCTATTGCCTTTACTGAGCTTATTAAAATTCCACTCACTCAAGGAATAATGCATAACAAGAATATGCTGGTCAAAATTGGAATGACATGCTTTTTAGGCTTTATTTGTTTTCTTACATTCGAAGCAATGTCAACAGGATTGGATAATTCAGCATCGTTAAGACTAAAGAATGTAAATAATAAATTTATAGCAATTGATGCTTTAGATAATCAAATAGCAACCTTAGAAGAGCAGATAGTTATAAAAGAACCAATTAACGAAGAAAAGCTCAAAACAGAAGCTTACATTGCTATTAAGCCACAAATCGAAGCAATTGATAATCAGATTGACCAATTAAAAAATCAAATTACCGATTTGCAATCATCAAATTCAGTTAATGAAATTAACGAGTTAAAAAGACAGTCTGAATATTTGAGAGCTCAAAATGATAAAAACCTTAATACTATTTTTGATTTGGAGAAGCTTTATCAAAACAAGATTGAGCAGTCATATGCTAATGAAAAAAATGAAATAAAAGGAGTCTGGAATAAGGATAAAATTCGAAAAAAATACAAACAAGAAAGAGATTTGTTAAATGCAGAAAAAGCACAACGTATTGAGAGCTTGCAAAATAGAATTACTCAAAATGAACAGAAAATTTTAGAGCTAGATGCATCCATTGCTGCTCTTTCTGCAATTGATCCGGAATCGGCTGCTTTGATAAGTAGCTATACCGTAAAAATTGATTCCCTTACTGATGAGAAGCGAAGTCTTTACACTGAAATAAATGCATCTATCGCAATGAAGATCAAAAAATCTCAGCTAAATAGCAATAAGGTAGATGAGCTTTTAGAGCAGAAATTTGAGCTGGAGGTGCAAAAAAATGATGTTGTTGCAGCTTTAAATGACTCTCAAAGTGATATTATTTTGACCGTTGCTAAGCTCTTTTCTAAAGCTGAAAACATCTCTGATCTCTCCGTTGAAAGCATTGAACAATCAAAGATGATTGTGGTGGTGTCGTTGGCTTTAGCAGTAGCAATTATTGGACCTCTTTTGACATTTCTTAGTATGTGCAATTTTCTGGAGGAGACACAACCAAAAGGCCCCAATAGAGTATTTGCCTCTGTCCGCAGGTATTTTATTGAAGCAAGGAAAAGACTAAGACAACCTAAAATTGTGGAAAAAATAGTGGAAAAAGAAATAGAAGTTGAGGTCATTAAAGAGGTGCCGGTTGAGAAAATTGTGAAAGAGGTAATCGAGGTTCCAACCCCAATTGAAATTACAAAATATGTATCAGTACCTGTCCCAACAAATCCTGAGGATTTACCTAACATTGAGCAGGCAGTGAGACAGCCTAGAGTGCTTGGAGGTGTGCAATGATTAAAGCATACGATAACCAACTTGTTGATAATTACATAGCAGAACAAATTAAGCTCCAAAGTGAATCTACCAGAAAGATTCAGCTTGAAAATGATAAAAAGCAATCCTGGAATAGTATCAGTAAGTTTAGTTTGATTGCTCTTGCAATTGGAATAGCACTATATGTTGCACTTTCAGGGATAGGAAACGCTCTATCTTTTGAGCAAATTAAAAAGAACTTTAGCTATTTTAATGAGGGTCTAGAAAATCAAAGTTACATAAATGATGAAGTATCTGATGATGTTTTATTGGATGTCGAAGCATTGCTTAGTGAAAAAAGCGCAGAGACTATAAGTAATTTGCCTGAAGAAACTGGAAGTGTTGTAACAAATTATGTGATATTTACACACCATGATGTTTCAGTTGGGAATGTAGATCAGCTTACTGTAGGAGAACAATTTCCACATGAAGATGCTTCAAATTACGAAAAAGCTTGGTGTTATGTAGAGCTTTCTACTAGTTCAAAGATTTCTGAAACCTTTTACTTTATCTATGATGCGGGCACACCTGATAGAACTGAAACGGATATCAATCAAGAAGTGCTAGATATACTTGGTATAAGTTTTACCCAAGCTCAAGAACTTAAGGGATTATGCGGTATTTAATTTTAGTCATTATTTTAATGTCATTCACATCTTTATCAGATGGTGTGAGTGTCTATAAAAAAACTCTAGATTCAGTAGTACTTATTCTAACTGAGGATTCATTGGGTTCTGGAGCAATAATTACTGAATCTGGTTATGTTTTAAGCAATTATCATGTGGTCGAAAATGCCAATGAGGTAGAAATTATATTAAATAATACTGAATCTTTTGACACAGCTTTACACAAAGCAAAGGTCATCCATATTGATCCCGTGAAAGACTTAGCACTGCTAAAAATTACAAATCCAAAAGTTGCACTTAAAAAGATTGGCATCAGTATCGTAGTTCCTCCAATAGGTGAAGAGGCTCACGCCATTGGTCATCCAGATGGGGAAATATGGACATATACTATGGGATATATCTCTCAAACCAGAAAAGACTATGAGTGGAGTTACGGAAATGAAACTGCAATGAATGCAAATGTCTATCAAATACAAACTCCTATTGCAGGTGGCAACTCAGGTGGCCCTTTAATCAACAGCAAAGGCAACCTCATTGGCATAAATACCTTTGGGCATACAGAATATGGCTTTATAAATTATGCTATAAGTGTAGATGAAATAATCAGGTTTCTCGGCAGTAAATAAGGTTACTTTAAATTAATCATGCCACCATCAACTGAAAATACTTGACCAGTAATCCAGTTTTCGTGAGCATTTAGCAAAAAATTTACTGATTTAGCGACTTGCTCAGGTGTTCCAATTTGTTTCATAGGGTTACGCTCTTTTGAAGACTCAATTAACCTATCAGTTCGCAATAAGTTCTTGGCCATCGGTGTGTCTAGTAGACTGGGAGCAACTACATTAAAGCAAATCTTACTGGTAGCGTACTCAGATGCCAAAGCTTTGCTCATACCCTCTAATCCAGATTTTGCAGCAGATACGCTGGCATGGAATGGAAGGCCAACGTTGGCAGCAACTGTTGATATAAATACTACGCTTGCTCCTTCTGCCGCTTTAAGGTTGTTAATGACTTTTTTAAGAACTTTAACAGCCCCTAAAACGTTAACTTCAAAATCATTAAGAAAGTCCTCTTCTTTTAACATGGAAAAGGGCTTTAAATTTATGGTGCCAGGAAAATAAACCAAGCCATTGATTTCGCCAATATCATCAAGCTCTGATAAATCACCTTTTACATCAAGACTTCCATCAGATCTGGAAAAACAGATGAACTCTCTATCTGAAATTTCTTGTAATGACTGTGCTATTGAAGAGCTAGATCCTATTAAAAGTGTTTTTGCCATAGTTTAATAGTAAGGCTTATAAATATTTTTTAAAGATCCATCAAAGATCCGTCTTTAAATATCAGTTCATTAATTTCTTCTGAAATA
>MDTB01110693.1_pt1 | contig 10934 bp, 10 predicted proteins | sample 811161 | NCBI WGS metagenome assembly MDTB01 (sample SAMN05326650, study PRJNA326480) | marine metagenome | isolation source: seawater | place: Mediterranean Sea | collected 2009 | reverse complement strand
GGAACGCATTGGTGAACTGCTTGATGAGCCCCAGGAGATCGTCGAGCGCGGCAAACCCACGCCGGTGCTGGACCAAAGAGCAGCCCATGGCGAGGTGATCTTTGAGGACGTCTGTTTCGCCTACCGGCCCGATGAGCCGATCCTGCAACACCTCAATCTGCACATCACGCCCGGTGAGCATGTCGCTCTGGTGGGACCCACCGGCTCTGGCAAGAGCACGGTCATCCGTCTGCTCTGCCGCCTCTACGAGCCGCAGCAGGGCCGGATCCTGCTCGATGGCACCGACATCCGCGATCTCCCGATCAACGAGCTGCGGCGCCGACTCGGCGTGGTGCTTCAAGACACCTTCCTCTTCAGCGGCAGCGTGGCCGACAACCTCACCTTGGACCGCGAGCTGCCGAGGGCAAAACTCGAGCAGCTCAGCGCTGAACTGGGCCTCAACCCTCTGCTGCAACGTCTGCCGCAGGGCCTCGACACCCCCTTGCGGGAACGCGGCGGCAACCTGAGCTCGGGCGAACGGCAACTGCTGGCGGTCGCCCGGGTGGCCCTGCGGGATCCCTCCGTGCTGGTGATGGATGAAGCCACCGCCTTCATGGACCCCAGCACAGAAGCGACATTGCAACGGGATCTAGGGCGTCTGCTCGACCACCGCACGGCCATCGTGATCGCCCACCGCTTGGCCACTGTGGAAGCCAGCGATCGCATCTTGGTGCTCAAACGCGGCCGTCTGGTGGAGCAGGGCAGCCATCAAGAGCTGCGTCGCCAGGGCGGGCTCTATGCCCAACTGGCCGACCTTCAAGAGCGCGGGCTCGCCACCCTCTGAAGCCAAGGCTCGAGCACCTGCTGCAACGGTCCTGGTTGATCGCGCATCGGCAGATGGCCTGCCCCCTGCAGCACCTCCACTTGATGCTCCGGGGCGAACCCTGCAAGGTGCCGCACATAGAGGGGCTGCATCACACGATCGCGGCTACCAGCGATCCACAGGCTCGGCACCGACAGCTGTGAGACGCGCCTGGGAAGATCGGCCACCGCCTGGCGCTGGGTGCTGTTGATCAGCAGACCGCGGGCAGCCCGGCGGTCCCGTTGGGTCAGCGCCAGCAGGCGACCCACCCGGCGCAACTGGAGGAAGGGCCGGCGCTGATACACCCCGCCCCCCGAACCGATCAGCACCACCCCGCACAATTGCGGCCCTAGCTGCTCGCTGGCGTGCAGAACCACACTGCCGCCCAGGGAATGGCCGATCAGCACCAGGGGTGCGCCATCGGCACGGCGGCTGGCCTCAGCGGCCAGCCAACTGCCGTAGGCCGGCAGTGTCGGCCGCAGACCCTGCGGTCGCCGCGCCTGGCCATAACCCGGCAGGTCGGGTGTCCAGCAGCGCCAGCGAGGCTCCAGCAGCCGCACCAAGGGCTGCCACAACCTGCCGCGCAGCAGCCAGCCATGGGCCATCACCAGCAATGGCAGCGCTGAACTCATCGAATGGGGAAGTCCCTTAGGTTGGTGGTTGTCAATGGCCGGTCCAGGCCGGAGGGCACGGTCCCATGGCCTCGCAGGCAACAACAACAGCCTCGCAGGCGGAACCCCTGCTCGATCGGCTTTACGGCGGCTGGTGGCGTGAGTTGCCCACCAGCAACGAGCGGCTGCGGCTGGTGGCCAGCTTTGAGCGGGAGATCGACCTGGTCGAGCTCGAGCAGCTTTGTGATGCGGTCGGCTGGAGCCGGCGGCCCTTGCGTCGGGTGCGTAAGGCCCTGAGCAACTCGCTGCTGGTGGTTGGTCTCTGGCGGCATGACCCCCGCGTGCCCAAGCTGGTGGGCTTTGCCCGCTGCACCGGGGATGGCGTTCTTGACGCCACGATCTGGGATCTGGCGGTCCATCCCCTCTACCAGGGGTGCGGTCTGGGCAAGGGGATGATGCAGGTCCTGCTTGAGCGCCTGCGGGCCATGGACGTTGAGAAGGTGACCCTGTTCGCCGATGCAGGGGTGGTGTCCTTCTATGAAGCCCAGGGATGGGACCTTGAGCCCCGTGGTGAGCGCTGCGCCTTCTGGTACGCCCGCTAGCGGTAGCGCCGTGCCAGCTCCTGCGGATCGATCCCGCGGCGCCAGGCGGCCCGCAACCTGGCATTGCGCCAACTGCTGCGCCACACACCGAGGCGCCTCCAACGGCGGTCGCTGACCTGCACCGCACCAGCGGCAAGGGCCACACGGCCGATCTGGCCCAGTCGCTGCACCAGATCGAGATCTTCCATCAGTGGCAGTGGCCGGTAGCCGCCGATCTGCTGGTAGTCATCCGCTGCAATCGCCAACCCCTGATCGCCATAGGGGAGGCCACGCCAACGGCTGCGCAGGCCCACCAACCGCTCCAGCAGCCGCAGCTTCCAGCCAAGGCCCCGCACCCGCAAACGGAACGCTGCAGCAATCACCGCTTCTGCAGCAAGCGCCTCCGCCAGCAGCTCCTGCCATTGCTCGGGTAAGCGGGCATCAGCGTGGATGAACAGCAGCCAAGGGCGCGTGGCATGGGCAGCACCGACAGCCAGCTGCAAGCCGCGATTCGCCGCACTGGCATGAACCACATGGGCTCCCATGGCGGCAGCAGCAGCAGCGGTGCCATCGCTGCTGCCGCCATCGACCACCACCACCTGCTCAGGACCCTGCAACTGGCCCAGCAGCAGCGGCAACTGCTGCACCTCCTGCAGCGCAGGGATCACCACGCTCCACTGAGCGCGATCGGCAGCATCAGGCCTCACCACACCAGGGCTCCAGGTCACCGAGCCGATCCAGGTCGTGCTGCTGACGTAACAGCACCGGAGCCAAGGCCAGCTCAGCGGCGCGCGACAGGGTGCAGGCCAGCACCTGATCACCGCCCCAAGGGATGCCGCTGAACAAGCGCCCGCGCTGGTGGGCAAAGGCGGCAGCCGTCAGGCCAATCAGCCAATACCCACCATCGGCCGCTGGACCAACCACCAGGGGCTGGTGCTCCAGCGCTGCAAAGGCCTGCTGCAGATCATCAGCCGAGAGCCCGGGAAGATCACTGCCCACCACAACAATCTGGGCACCGCCATGGCGCAGTTCACGGCCCATCAGCCGTTGCAGGCGCTGGCCCAGGCCACCGGAGCCTTGCTGCTCCCCCAGCGCCAGGGCCCATGTGCCTCCCCTCTGCTGCATCCAACGTTCCGCCTCCGCCTGGGTGTGCCACAGCAGCCGCTGTTGGACCCGAGCTGCTGCCGACGCCCCGATCGCAGCGGCAAGCCGGCTCTTGCAACGACCAGGGCTGGGGCGACGGGCCATCACCAGCAGACGCTGCGGGGGGCGATGACGCCTCAACCCCCTGGCTGCTGCGGCAACTCAGCAGGACGGACCAGCAACTCGCGGCTCTCACCATCGCGTTCGACGATCACCTTGAGCTCCTCGCCCACCTTGGCCGCCTCCACAGCCAGCTGCACCTCGGTGGGGTTATCCACCTCCTGACCGCCGACCGAGAGGATCAGATCGCAGGTCTGGAAGCCCGCTGCCGCTGCAGGGGTGTCCTTGACCACATCGACAATCACCACAGCATTGCGCTCCGGCAATTCGCACTGGTTCCCCGTGGCATTGATCTCGCGGGCCAGCTGGGGGGTCAAGGACTGGAGCCTGACACCCAGGTAGGGGTGGCTGGCGCGACCCTGCTCAAGGATCTGTTGGGCCACCTGTTTGGCTTTGTTGATTGGAATGGCAAAGCTCAGGCCTCCCCCCGGTGCCTGGCGGATGGCGGTGTTGATGCCGATCACCTGACCGCGATCGTTGATCAGTGGACCACCGCTATTGCCTGGGTTAACGGCAGCATCGGTCTGGATATGGGCCACCCGCTGGCCGCCACCGAGGGCGTTCTGCCGGGCCTTGGCACTGACGATGCCCATGGTGACGGTGTTATCGAGGCCCAGGGGATTGCCGATGGCGATCGCCCACTGACCGGGCCTGACATCCGCCGAATCACCCAACGGAGCAACGGGCAGATCCTGCGCAGCCACCTTGACCACAGCTACATCGGTGAGGGGGTCTGCGCCCAGCACCTTGCCGGGATAGCTGCTGCCATCCGGCAAGGTCACCGTCACGGTTCCTGCCCCCTCAACCACGTGGGCATTGGTGAGCAGCACCCCATCGGAGCGTGTGATGAAACCCGAGCCCTGTCCGGCCTGCTGCTGCACCGGTGGTCCTCCACCAAAGATCCCGAGGGGATTGACCACATCACGCTTGGTGTCGATGCGCACAACCGCCGGTCCCACCTCGGCCACGGCATCGGCCACAAAGTTGGTGCCGGGTTTCAGCGGCGTGGCAGCAGGGGCATCGCTGATCTGAGGCGGCTTGGTTTTGGTGGGTTGGCGCAGGCTGGCCTGACACCCAGCCAGCAGACCAAGACAGGCAACAGCGAGGCCACGGGAAAGGAATCCAGGCACAGGCGTGAGGGAAGCAACAAACGGCGATGGAATCAGTATCGCCACATGCGGCGTCAGGCAGAAGGGGCCCCTATATTCGGTTCCCTGGCCAAGGGTGGATCGGTTCTCCAGACGTGACAGCCTCCCCCGCTTTGCCTGACACAACGCTCTGGGACCAGGTCCGCGCTGAGCTGCAGTCCAACCTCAGCAAGCCCACCTTTGAAACCTGGATACGGCCTGCCATCTGCGTGCACAGCGAGCGCGGACGCCTGGTGCTGCAGGCCCCGAATCCCTTCGCCGCAGGCTGGCTGCGCCGCAACTACCTGGGCTTGATCGCGGAGGTGGCCAGCGCGATCAGCGGCGGCCCCGTGGAGGTGGCGATTCAGGCTGGCAGCGACGACCACGCCGAGCTGGAGGGGGCGGCCAGCGCCCCCCTCGAGGCGGTGCCTACCCCGCCTGCAGTCCCTCAGCCCAGCACCCCTGCCGGCAAGCCGCCACGGCTCCAGAGCAACCTCAACCCCCGATACAGCTTTCAGCGCTTCGTGGTCGGGGCCAACAGCCGCATGGCCCATGCCGCCGCTTTGGCTGTCGCGGAATCACCCGGCCGTGAGTTCAATCCCCTCTTCCTCTGCGGTGGGGTCGGCCTGGGCAAGACCCACCTGATGCAAGCCATCGGCCATTACCGCCTGGAGATCAACCCTGACGCCAGGGTGTTTTACGTCTCCACCGAAACCTTCACCAATGACCTGATCCTGGCGATCCGCAAAGACGGCATGCAGGCCTTCCGGGACCGCTACCGCGCCGCTGATCTGATCTTGGTGGATGACATCCAGTTCATTGAAGGCAAGGAGTACACCCAGGAAGAGTTCTTCCACACCTTCAATGCGCTGCATGAAGCCGGCCGCCAGATTGTCATCGCCAGCGACCGTCCCCCCAGCCAGATCCAGCGATTGCAGGAGCGTCTGATCTCCCGCTTCTCCATGGGGTTGATCGCTGACATCCAAGTGCCGGATTTGGAAACACGCATGGCGATCCTGCACAAGAAGGCTGAGCAGGAACAGATGCGCCTGCCGCGGGATTTGATCCAATACATCGCAGGACGCTTCACCTCGAACATCCGAGAACTGGAGGGGGCCCTGACCCGGGCCGTGGCCTTTGCCTCCATCACGGGGCTGCCGATGACCGTGGATGCGGTGGCACCCCTGCTGGGAACCGGCATGCCGGAGGGGGACATCAACCCCAAGCTGGTGCTGGAGAAAGTGGCTGAAGTCTTTGGGGTCAGCACCGTTGAGATGTGCAGCAGCAGCCGCAAGCGCGCCATCAGCCAGGCGCGGCAGGTGGGGATGCATTTGATGCGTCAATGCACCGATCTCAGCCTGCCCAAGATCGGTGAGCAGTTCGGCGGCAAGGACCACACCACCGTGATGTACGCGGTGCAGCAGGTTGAGAAAAAGCTCTCCAGCGACCCATCCCTGGCAGCGCAGGTGCAGCAGGTGAAGGACCTGCTGCAGATGAATTCCAGGCGGCGCTAATCCACCAGTGCATCAATGCTGGCGGCAAAGGCGTGGTCCGCCTCCGTCATAACCGGATCATCACCCTCGCTCACTGGGGCCAGGGTGAGATTCACATAGGTCCGCCCAAAACTGATGTCTGGATAACGCGATTGCTGCTCGGAGAGCTGCTCGAGGCGCTCCAGAAACAGACGCGTTGCTTCGTAGTCACTGAACTCGAGTCGTCGCTCGAGCCGCTCCGGACGCTGCCGGTGAGTCCAGGGTTGGTCCATCAAGGGAACCTACCCCAAGGCGTTGGTGCGCGCCTCACTCAGGCGCGTGGCCCACGCGAGGGCATAGGCAGCATTGGCAGCCTGCTCATGAGCGTCAGCGGTATCCAGCGCATGGGGAAATGTTCCTTTGATGGCGGCGTTGGTGACGCAGAACATCGATTTCTGGAAGCTCTGGCAGATCTTGACCCGCACATCACCCTCGCCGCGGCCGCGGTCGCGGTACCACTGGTGCAGCCGCTCTGGCAGATGGCGGAACATGTCCTGCATGCACAGGCTGGGGGGGATGCCAGCTCCCATGCTGGGCAGGGGATCAGCAAAGAGGGCCCCGTACTGGAACGTCTCCTTGTCCGGTGAGATTTGTCGTGCCTGGGCGTTGAATGAAATGGTGCCGAGGAATGGTGTGCCCCGCAGAAAAACAGCTTCCACGTAAGGCACAGCCACATCGACGAGGAAGGTGAGGTTCGCCTCAGGAGGCAGCACCCAGAAGTGCTTGCCGTTCACGTCCACGCCATAGGTGATGGGATTACCGGCTGCTGCCACCAACCGATCACGAATGAAATCCACCACACCAGCAATGCTGGTGACCTCACCGGCTTTTTCGGCTTCTGAAAGATCAATGAACAGATCGCTCATGATCCGCCAGAATTGGCCCAAGGCATGGGTTGTGGCGGCCGTTCGGATCAGTTCAGGCAGGAACTGCGGGAACAGCGGATGCAGCAGGGTCGGGAGAGGATCCAGATTGCGGCGCTTGTGATTGATGATCGCAGCGCAGCGCAGCTCGAAATCAGGACTGTCGAAATAAGCATCCATCCCACCGGTGCCATGCCACAGCATGGCCCGCATGCAGTACTCGGCGTATTCGAAATTGATGCGGTCGTGCCAGAAGTGACGCCAGAGTTTCGCTGGTGAAAGATCCCCATCGAGAAAACGGAACACCGGGAAGGGATTGAGGAACTGCTTCTCGGCCTGAAAGATGAGATTGATGCTGTAAGCATCAAGCACTTCGCCGTAGCTGCGAAGCACATCAACAACCTGAATCAAATGATCAGGCGTGTCCTCGAGCAGGGTCTGGTTGCTGAGCAGTTTTTGCTGCAGCTGCTCGATACCGGGATGGGGGCCGGCCTGGACCAGGTTGGCGGGAATAACTGGCATCAGCCCAGACCTCCATGCAACTGCGACAGAAGCTGCGTCGCAGAGTCACTGATGCGGGACAGACCAGAGGGCAGGATGCCGATGCCGATGACAGAGAGCGCCAGGGCCAGCGCTGGGACGGTCTCGCGCGGAGCAACCGGCAACAACTGCACATCGAGGCGCCCGTCCTCGATCGGATCGGTTTTGGGGGTCACCGCCAGACGCCCAAAGAAGGCGCGGTTCACCAGCAACAGGAAATACACAGCGGTCAGACCAGAACCGACGATGCAGAGCAGTGTGGCAATAGGAAAAGCCTGAATGCTGCCGCGGAAGACCAGAAATTCGGAGATGAAGCCCGCCATCCCTGGCAGGCCGGCACTGGCCATCACGCCAAGAATCATCAATGTGCCGGTGAAAGGAAGGCCTCGCTCAGGATTGAGCAGCCCGCGGAGCACCTCCAGATCGCGGGTGCCGGTCTTGCGATAAACGATCCCTACCAGCAAGAACAGCAGGGCCGAGATCACCCCATGACTCACCATCTGGAAGACGGCGCCCAAGAGGGCGGTGGGGGTGGCGGCGGCTACAGCAAGCAGCACATAGCCCATGTGGCCGACGGAACTGAAGGCCACCATGCGCTTCATGTCGCGCTGGGCAATGGCGGCCAAAGAGCCGTAGAGCACCGAGATGGCCGCCCAGATGGCCAGGCTTGGAGCGATCAGGGGCCAGACATCGGGGAAGAGACCGAGACAGAAGCGAATCAGGCCGTAGGTGCCAAGCTTCAGCAGCACCCCGGCCAGCATCACGGAGACCGGAGTCGACGCCTGGGTGTGCGCATCCGGGAGCCAGACGTGGAAGGGAGCCAGGGGAATCTTGATGCCAAAGCCGATCAGCAATGTGATCAACAGCACCAGCTGCGTCACCACCGGCAGCTGGTCGGTGAGCGCCGGGGTGATGTCGAAATTCACGCTGCCGTTGACAAAGGCGAGGCCAAGGAAAGCCGCCAAGATCAGAAACCCGGAGATGGCCGTAAAGATCAGGAACTTGGTTGAGGCGTAGGCACGGTTGGCACCGCCCCACACGGCGATCAGCAGCCAGAGGGGGATCAGCTCCAGTTCATAGAAGATGACGAACAGCAGCAGGTTGTCGGCCAGAAACGCTCCATTCACCGCCCCGCTGATCAAAAGGAGCATGGAGAAATAGAGCCGAGGCCGCTGACTGATCTGGCGGGTGCAGATAGCAGACACCAGTGTCAGGGCGGCATTGATCAGGACCAGGGGCAGCGATAGGCCATCAACGGCGAGGCGGTAGTCCAGGCCAATGCTGCTGATCCAGGAAAAGGACTCCTGCAGCTGGGGGCCGCCATTGGCTGGATCAAAGGGGATCAGCAGCGCGACAGCCAACAGAAGCTGCAGCGTGAGGAACACAATGGCGATCGCCCGCATGCGGGTGGGCGGCAGGCTGCTGGGCAGCAGCAACAGGGCCAGACCCCCAATGAAGGGGATCAGCAGCAGTGCGCTCAACATCAGGCGACCCTCCACCAGATCAGGCCGGACAACAACAGAACAATGGCCAACAAAACGGTGAGGACATAGGACTGGGTCTGGCCGCTGACAGCAAGCTTGAGACCTTCTGCTGAGACCAATGAGGCGGAGCCAATGCGGTTCACCAGGCGATTGACCACCTGGCGATCAAAGGCATCGGTCATACGCGCGATGAAGGCAACAAAAGCAACGATGGTGGAGCGATAGAAGCGCTCGGTGTAGAAGTCGTAGGCCAGCAGATCCTGCACGGTGCGCAGGGGTTTGAGCACCGAGCGTGACCAGAACTTATCGAGCGGAATCAACGAACCGACCAGTGAGCCCAGGGCCCCACTGAGCACCACGAGCGAGACGCTGCTGGAGCTCACCGTGTCCAGGCTTGGCGTGGAGTAGATGCTGCGGAACACCAACGGCACCAGCAGCACCAAGACCGCCAGGCTGACCATCGGCAGGGCCATGAACCAATTGACCTCCGGTGTGCGCCGGGTCTTGGGGTGGGGCGTGTCAAGAAACACCTGACGGAACACCCGCACCAGATTGAACGCCGTCAGGCCATTGGTGAGCAGCACCACCGGCACCAGCCAAGGCGCTGAGCCGTTGAGACCATCAATCAGCAGGCCGAAGCACCAGAAGCAACCCAGCGGCAACAGTCCGGTCAAGCCGGCTCCAGCCACCAGATAGCTGGTGGTGGTGGCGGGCATGCGCGTGCCCAAACCTCCGAGTTCGGTGATGTCCTGGCAATTGGTGGTGGCGATCACACTGCCGACACTCATGAAGATCAGGGCTTTGGCCAAACCGTGGGCGAACAGCAGCAGCACAGCCACCACCGGCTGCTGCATGGCGATGGCGATAAAGACAAGACCCAAATAAGAGGTGGTGCCGTAGGAGAAAGCCCGCTTGATATCCACCTGGGAGATGGCCACCAGGGCGCCACCGAGGGCACTGATCGTGCCGATGATCAAGAGAACATCGATCGCAACAGGCGAGAGCTGCAGCAGGGGCATCACCTTGAGCAGCACCAGGGCACCACAGGTGACCACCGCGGAGTTGCGAAGAATGGACGCAGGATTAGGTCCCTCCATGGCCTCATCAAGCCAGAGGTGCATGGGGAATTGGGCACACTTGCCCATCGGACCTGCAATCAAGCCAAGGGCGATCAGGGTTTCCAGCAACGGACTGATGGAGCCATCAACCCGCACCTCACCGACCCAGGTGTAGAGGTCTTCAAAATCGAGGGATCCAGCCCAGGCCGACAGCGCCACCAAACTCATCAGCAGCAACACATCACCGACACGCTTGGTGAGGAAGGCGTCCCGTGCGGCGGTGACCACCAAGGGCTGGGCATACCAGAAACCAACCAGCAGGTAGGTGGAGAGCGTGAGCATCTCCAGCACGAAATAACTCAAGAAGAGATTGCTGCTCAGTACGACGCCGGCCATGGCCCCTTCAAAAAAGCCAAGCAGGGCATAAAAACGGGCCAGAGACCACTCTTTGTCGAGGTAGCCCAGGGCAAAGAACTGCCCCAGCAGACTCATGATCGTGACGAACTCCAGCGCCGCCAGATTCGTCAACGTCAGATCAAAACCGATGTTGAGCTCAAGCCCGGCGGCATTGAACCAGGGCCACTCGAGCAGCACAGCACCGTTTTGTTCCACCCAGCTGAGCAGCACAGAACCGTGGATGACCCCGGCCATGGTGAGCAGCAGGTTGATGTAGGCAGCAGGCCGCGGGCCATTGCGTTTGACCAGGCCTGTAGCCCATGGCAGCGCCAGCAGCATGCCGCTGAAGCCGTACAGCGGAATCAGCCACGCCAGCTGGATTGAGAGTGGGAGCTCGGCAGTCAAACGACGAGGTCGGCTGGGGGACGGAAAATCTATCGAGAATCAGAAGCGGGCTCGCTCCTGCCGTTGCAGGGGAGGACGCAATTCGCTCAACCAGCGGGTGATGTCCCCACTGTGATGCTGTTCTTCCTCCAAAAGAGCCTGGAAGAACTCGGCATGAATGGTGTCTCCGATCAGTCGACAAAAGCGCGTAGCTTCTGCGTAATGAACAATCAGCTGATCTTCGAGCTGACGAT
>MDTB01073205.1_pt1 | contig 10934 bp, 11 predicted proteins | sample 811161 | NCBI WGS metagenome assembly MDTB01 (sample SAMN05326650, study PRJNA326480) | marine metagenome | isolation source: seawater | place: Mediterranean Sea | collected 2009 | reverse complement strand
AGAAATGTATATAAAATTGATAAACCAAAAAAATATATATTATTCTTTTTTAGTGGTATTTTTCTTGGACTCAGCATTTTTTTTTATTCCTGAAAATTTATTTAATGATCAAAATAATATAATTATTTTTATTTCAGGATTAGTAGCATTATCATTTATGATAATTCCAGGGGTTAGTGGCTCATTAATGCTAATTGCTTTAGGAACTTATGAAAGCCTTATCAATGCTATAAGTAATTTTGAAATATCCTATTTAATTATATTTATAGCAGGTGGCTTATTAGGGATATTTATATCAATTAAATTAATTTCAAAAATATTAAATTATTTTAAAAATAATTTAACTATATTTTTTTATGGATTAATTTTAGGTACCATTCCAAAATTTTTTAACCAAATATCTTTAGATAATTATTTTTCTATGACTACATATTTATCATCGATTTTTGCTATTATCATCTCAATAATTATTTTAATTATTTTAAAAAAATATGAAAAAAATTTATAAATTAATTCTTTTAAAAGCATTATTAATGGCACTATTTATTTCGTGTAGCAGCAACCAAGAAACAACAGAAGGCTATATTGATAAATTTACAAATTCTAATGAAATTTTAAATATAAATTTATTTATTTCTAAAGGATTTAAAGAAGTAAAAAATTATAATATTTCTAAATTAGATGGAGCGATATCAGCTCATTACGGCTGGCTTAAGGATAGTCTTGGGAACCCAAGAGATTATGAACTAAGATTTTATGAAAATCATTCTTCAGCCTTAGATTCTATTAATATTATTGAAGAAGTTATAGGTAAAGATGCAATCCTTGCTTCAAGGGATGTTTCTTGGAAGGAAGGTAACTCTGATAGAAGAGTAAACAGAAGAGGAGCTGGGTCAGGGCCTGGGTCGGCTAAAGCTAAATATCTATATTATTTAATTTATGAAAATGTTGTAATTCTATGTGAAGGGTTAGATGAAAATGAATCTATAGAATTGTGCAATTCAATTATAAATAAAATAAACTTAACTAATTAGTGGAGTAATTTCATTAACATTTTTATTTAACTTTTCAAACCAATTCCCAACTTGCAATACTCCAAAATCTTGATTAAATTTGCCAGTAAACATTATGCCTACAGGCAAACCATCTGATGAGAATCCTGCCCTAGTGCTTATTGATGGTTGCCTTGTAACATTAAAAATACTGGTAAAAGCAGGAATCCTTGCGCCAATTACCTTTGAAGTGCTGGACATATTATCTTTACTATAATTTTCTATTTTATCAGGCAAAACAGGGTTTGTTGGGCAAGCAATAATATTTATTTTGTCATATATTTGATCAATTTTATTTTGGAAATAATTCATAACTCTTAGAGAGCCAAGATAATCCTGAATGCTTAATGCTTCGCCCGCAACTAACCTGCTTACAACTTCATAGGTATAATTGTCGTAATCTTTTTCAAGCATTTTAGAATGAATTTTTATGGCTTCTGCCATAGTAATTATTACATTTACTGGTCTACATAATGATAACCAATCTAGATCAATTTCAATTATTTCTGCCCCATTTTCTTTCATTAATTGAATTGAATTATAATAAATTCTAGATACCTCAGGCTCTAAGTCTTCAAAATATTTTCCAACAGGAACACCAACCTTAAGTCTTACAGGAAGCATTGAGTCAAAATTATCTATCATATCAACACTGAAACCCTTAAAAGGTTCTAGATCAGGTACATTTTGATATTTACAAACTTCTTCGACAAATATAGCACAATCCCTAGTTGATTTTGCGATAGGCCCAATGGTATCCAAAGTCCAAGATAGCGGAAAGACGCCCTTTGTTGAAAGTTTATTGAAAGAAGGTTTAAAGCCTGTCACTCCACAAAAAGAAGCAGGCATTCTAATTGAACCTCCAGTATCACTTCCAATAGCAATTGGTGAAAAACTTGAAGCAACTGCTGCTGCTGAACCACTGCTAGAACCACCTGGTATATAATCTAAATTCCAAGGATTTTTTGTTTGTATTGAGTTTGAATTTATTCCGTGAGGGCCAAATGCAAACTCCACCATTTGGGTTTTACCCAATATTATAGCGCCAGCTCTTTTCAATGCTGAAATTATTTCTGCATCAGAACCAACAAGATTATTTCTTAAAATTTTAGATCCTGCAGTTGTTACCTTTCCTTCTACATCCACTAGATCTTTAACAGCTATAGGTATTCCATGCAAAGGACCAATCCAGCCCCCATCTAAAATTTGTTTTTCAGCGATTTCTGCCTTTTCTTGCCATTCATCATATATTTCAACGAAGCTTGAAATTTTATTCTCATATTTTTTTATTCTTCTTGAGTATTGATTATAAATATCAATTGGGGACAATAAACCATTTTTAATCAATTTAGATACCTCAAAAATATCTTTATCTAAAATATTAAGCATTTTTCATTTGTAAAGGATTATTATCTAATTTATTTATTTCTTCGAATTCCAGAACATCTTTAATAGCTTTATTAAGTTCATCGATCCTTAAAGATACAATTTCAATATCTTTTTCTGATAAATTATATTTTTTATTTAACTTGTTTTTAATTTCATTATTCATTTAAAAGAAATTTAAGTTTAGATTTATTGTATATACAGGTTAATTAAACCTATACTCTATATTAATGCTTATCACAAAATTTTTACATAATTACATAAATGTTGCTCTAAAGAAATTAATCTTAGAGCAAAATATATCAATTGATAATTTGCCAGAATTTATTATTGAACACCCTAAAAATAAAGATCACGGTGATTACGCAACAAGCTTACCCTTGCAACTTTCTAAAATACTTAAAGATAGCCCTATGAATATTGCAAATAACTTAATAAATAATATTGAATCAAGTGACATTATTGCAGAAATTACAGTTGCAAATCCAGGATTTATAAATTTTAAAATGTCTAATGAATGGACCCAAAAAGAGATATTAAAATGTATTTTGTTAGAAGAAAAATTCGGTAATTCTGAGAACTCCAAAAAAAATATACAAGTAGAATTTGTTAGTGTAAACCCAACTGGAAAGCTACATTTAGGTCATATAAGAGGCGCTGTAATAGGAAGCACTTTATCAAATGTGCTAGTTACTCAAAATTACTCAGTAACGAAGGAATATTATGTAAATGATGCTGGCAATCAATTGGAAATTTTTTGCAAATCTGTTATTGAAAGAATGAAAGAAATGCAAAGTAAAAGCTTTAATATTTCAGAAGAAATGTATAACGGTGAAGATGTTAAAGAAATAGCTCATAATATTTACCCTAAATACTCAAATCATGAACTTGATAACATTACAGATAAAATTTTTGAAGATATTAAAAATTTATCTATAAGTGCTTGTATAAAAGAAATAAAAAAAGATCTTAAATCATTAAATATCATACATGATGAATGGTTTTATGAATCAAGTCTTTTAAAATCAAATTATTTTAATGAAACTTTAGAAATTTTAGACAAATTAGATTTAATTTATGAAAAAGATGGTGCAGTTTGGATAAAAACTGAGGAATTAGGTGATGACAGAGATAACGTTTTAATAAAAAGTGGCGATAAGAAACCCACATATTTTGCTACAGATATTGCTTATCATAGAAATAAATTTTTAAAAAGATCTTTTCAAGAAGTTATTAATATATGGGGATCTGACCATCACGGGCACATTAACAGAATGAAAATAATTTTAGAAAAATTAAAAATTAAATCGGAAAATTTAAAAGTTATATTAAATCAGATTGTCTCTCTAAGGAATGGAGATAAATCAGTTAAATTCAGCAAAAGAAGTGGGAACTCAATTTTTTTAAGCGATATAGTTGAAGAAATTGGTTCAGATGCATGCAGGTATAGTTTCTTAAACAGATCTTCAGAGAGCCAAATGGAAATAGACTTGGAGATATTTAAAAATAAATCTAGTGAAAATCCGGTTTTTTATATTCAATATGCACACGCGAGACTTTGTTCAATTTTAAAAAAAGCTGAAAATATGAAAATTGAATTCAACTCTACTAACTCAATAACAATTATCACACCTGAAGAAATTAATTTAACAAAAAAAATAACTGAATACCCTGAATTATTAAATAGAATTTCAATTAACTATGGTGTTCATGAACTGACTTTTTATGCTTTAGAGTTATCACAGCTTATTCAAAAGTTTTATGAAAATAATAGAGTATTTGATGAAGAATCCAATTCCATTGAAATTACAAAAAGTAGATTATTAATAACAAAAGCATCTAAAATAACCTTATCAAATTTACTTACGCTTATGGGTATGAATGCTCCGGAGGAGATGTAATGGGAAACTTTATTAATTTTGATGATTTTGATAAAGAAATTGTAACTGATGCAATAAAAATTGGATTAGAAGAAAAAAACAAATTAAATACTAATGATGTTGAAATTAATTATGGAAAAAAATATGGTATTTTGTTATTTGAAAAACCCTCCCTAAGGACAAAGTTAAGTTTTATAAAAGCACTTAATTATAACGGAATTAATGATATTTACTTTTCTCCAGACGAAGTTGGGTTAGGCAAAAGGGAAAAGGTTTCTGATGTTGCCAAAGTAGTTTCTAAAATGGGCGATATTGCCATTCTTAGAACATATAAACATTCTACAATTAAAGAGTTTGCAAAATATTCAACAATTCCTGTAATAAATGCTTTAAGTGACACTGAGCACCCTTGCCAAGCATTAAGTGATTTACTAACAATTACTGAAAAGATTGGTAGAAATTTAAATGGTTTAAATTTAACTTTTGTTGGAGATGGTAATAACGTTGCCACGAGCTTGGCCAAAGCTATCGTAATGCTTGGAGGAAATTTTATTCATACTTGCCCTAAAGGATACGAAATTCCAAAAAAAGATTTAGAAAAAATTCGTTTATTAACAAATAAATATAATGGTACATTCAATATAGAAAACGATATAAATTTATCAACAGATAAATCTGAGATTATATATACAGATGTATGGGCTAGTATGGGCCAAGAAAATCAAGAAAACCAAAGAAAGATTGATTTTAAAAATTACCAATTAACACCAAGCCATATTGAAAAAAACAATGCTTTTTTTATGCACGATTTACCTGCGCACCATGGAGATGAAATAACTGAAAATTTAGTTGATCATCCCAATTCTATTGTTTTTGAGCAAGCTGAAAATAGAATATGGGGTCAGTTGGGAATAATAAAAAAAATAGTTTAATTAGAGGTTTTTTTGATTACGCCAATCATTACAATTTGCGGAAGACCCAACGTTGGAAAGTCAACTTTATTCAACAGAATAGTTGGAAAAAGGAAATCTATTGTAAGTGAAATCCCAGGAACAACAAGAGATGCTATTCAAAGTAATTGCAGCTGGAAAGAAAAATCATTTATTCTTGTTGATTCTGGTGGAATTGAGCTAGATTCAATGAATCAGCTTACTAAAAAAGTTCAGTTAAAAAGCTATGATTCTATAAGAGAATCTAATCAAATTCTTTTTTTAGTAGATGCTAAAGAAGGAATAACAAATGTGGATAAAGAAATTTTAAGAGAAATAAGAAAATTCGATAAAGAAATTTTATTAGTAATAAATAAAGTAGATAATGAGAATCTTTCAAATTTAAATGATTTTTATTCATTAGGTTTGGGTGATGGAGTAAAAATTAGTGCATATCATGACTTAGGAATATATGAATTAATGGAATCAATTTATCACCTTTTTTCTGAAAAAAAAGTAGATGACGAATCAATTAGATTTTCAATTATTGGAAGGCCTAATGTAGGTAAATCTACCATATTCAATTCTATGCTTGGTGACTCAATATCAATCGTAGATTCAACACCTGGAACTACAAGGGATTCAGTAGATTCAAAATTAAATTATAACGACAATTTATTTACAGTAGTTGATACTGCAGGAATCAGAAGAAAGGGCAAAATTGGAAAAGAAATTGAATATTTTAGTGTAATAAGAACAATTAGTTCAGTATCAGAAAGCAATATATCATTATTAGTTATTGATTCCACAGAACAGATAACACTACAAGATCAGCATATAGCTGGTTTAATAGTTCAAAGCGGAAATGGGTGTGTTGTGGCAATGAATAAAATTGATTTAATAAATAAAAAAATTGATGAAAGTAAACTTATAGAAAAATTAAAATTTTTTCCTGGCGTGCCAATTATTTATACTTCAGGTTTAAAAAATAATGGAATTGATAAGATATTAGAAAATATTAAAATTGTTAATCTAAGATATCAATTAAAAATTGAAGACGATGATATATGGAGAAATTTAGTAAATATAGTTAGTGCCAATCTACCTCCATCTAAAGGAAAAAGGTCACCATACCTCACTTCTGCAAAACAAATTGGTACTAAGCCACCAAAAATATTAATTAAATTCAAAAATGTTGAATATATTCATTTTTCCTACAAAAGATATATTGAAAATGAATTAAGAAAAATATTTGACCTTAAGGGAGTACCTCTTCAATTGGAGTTTAGAGAAAATGACTGAGATAATAATATTTATAATTACATCGTTTTCTTGTTATCTTATAGGCTCAATTTCTTTTGGCAGAATATTAAGCAAATTAATGACTGGGGTTGATATAACTAAAGTTGGCAGTGGCAATACTGGAGCAACAAATGTACTTAGAAATTCAGGGCCTATTTTAGGTTTAATAGTATTAATTCTCGATATGATGAAATCAATAATTCCTGTAGTTATTTTAAATCAAATTAATTATTTCGATTTAAATGGAAGCATCCAATTTTTTGCATTATTATTTATTGTTGGGCATTGTTATCCGATTTATAACAATTTTAAAGGAGGCAAAGGTGTTGCCACTGGAATTGGGCCATTAGTAATATTATTTTTCCCTTCATCATTAGCTGCCCTAATTGCATTTTTATTAACAATAATTTTAACTAGGTACGTTTCTGCAGGTTCAATATTAGGTTGCGTTTCTGCGTTAGCTTCAATGATTATTTTAAATATCTTGGGGTTATATAATTCAACATATTATGATCTAATTTACCTTATACCAGCAATATCGATAATTATCTATAAACACTCTGAAAATATTTCAAGATTAATTAATAATAATGAAAATAAGCTATCATTCAAAAAGAAATGATTATTAATATATTAGGAAATACAACTTGGGGTTGCACATTGGCAAAGGTTTTATCAAATGATAAAAACCAAGTTAATTTAATATATATAAATGAAAAAAAATTGATGAAAGCAAATAGCGAACCTGCTATCAAAGTAAATCAATTTGAAATACCAAAATCTAAAAATATTAATCATCTTAATGTTGAAGAAATGATTTTGAATAATAATGACACCTTAATTATAGCTGTGCCAAGCCCAAGAATTGAAGATAATTTAAATTTAATCAAAAACAAAATAAATGCTTCGACTCAAATTATTTCTGCATCAAAAGGATTTGATAAAAATGGCAACACACTTTCAGTATTAATAAAAAATAAGTTAAAAATTCCTGAAGACAACATAGGTGTTCTGTCAGGGCCAAATCTTTCTAGTGAAATCCTAATGAATAAACCTGCTACATCACTTCTATCATTCAAAGACATTAAAAAAGCTAATTATTTCAGGGACAATATTTCAAATGAGATATTTAGAATATATAGTGGAAGCGATGTGGTGGGATCTGAGATAGGCGGCTCATTAAAAAATATTATTGCTATTGGTTGCGGAATAATAGATAAAATGCAATTAGGTGACAATGCAAAATCTGCTTTCATTTCTAGGGGTTTAAGAGAGATTGTTAGATTTGGCACATCTTTTAAAGCAAAAGAATATACTTTTTATGGTTTATCGGGTATTGGTGATTTAATAGCAACATGCGTAAGTAATTTGAGTAGAAATTGGCAATTTGGATACGCTCTTGCTTCAGGGGAAACCTTAGAAAGTTTTATCAAAAAAAATAAAGTAACTTTAGAAGGGGCAAATGCTTCAAAAATTGTTAATGAAGTTGCAATTGAAAAAAAATTAGAGATGCCCATAACTTTAATGACAAATAAAGTTGTTCACGAAAATTATGATCCAGTTGATGCAATAAAGGAATTTATGGGGAGAAATCCTTCAAAAGAAAGAAATTAATTAAAAGTCCCGTCAATTAAAAATTTTATTAAAGAAACACTAATTATTGCAGCTGTATCAGACTTAAAAATAGTACCGCCTAAATTAATAACAACACAATCATGATTTTTAAAATACCCTAATTCATCTAATGAAAATCCTCCAACAGGACCAACAAATATTGATATTGAATCACTATTAAAAAATTCTTTATCTAACTGATTAATATTAACTGCACCTTCAATTTTTTCATAAAAAACAATATTAGTATTATCAAATTTATTAAAATCTATTTGATTAATATTAATTTTATTATTTATTTTTGGAGTATAAACCTTTCCTGACTGCTCGGAAGATTCTATTGATATTTTTTTTAGCCTATCAAGCTTATTTTTTGATAATGAATCTATATCTTTCTTTTGTGTTCTCTCAGTAACGATCGGTGTAAAAGTTGAAATACCAATTTCAGTTATTTTTTCAATAATTAACTCCATTTTTGACGATTTAACTATTGATTGAAAAACATTAACTTCCAGATTTTTTTTATTAAGTTTAATTTCTTTAATAATTTTGCAATTAATTAATTTACTTTCTTTTGAAATTATTTCTGACAAAAAAATTGTTCCAGTATTATTAAATAACTCGAATTTATCACCTTCATTCATTCTTAAGACATTAAGTATCTGATGTGACAAATCTTCATTTAAAGAAATATTGTCATATGTTTTTAGGTCTTGTTCTAAAAAAAATCTATGCATTATTACCTAGTAACAAAGCTGCCCAATCTCCATTTTCTATTTTTTTTATCTCAAATAAATTATTTTCAATAAAAATATTTTTAATTTCTTCGTAATTTTCAATTAATATGCCGGAAGCAATGATTTTAGTTTCGGGCTTCATGCACTTTATTATATTTTCTATTCCGCCTTTAAAAAGGTAAGAATTTAAATTTGCAATAATTATGTCAGGTTTAAAATTAATCCGTAATTGTTGGATTAAATCTTGTTTTTCAGATTCAATTCCTACAACATTGGAGTCAATTGAATTTTTCATTGTTGCCTTTACAGATTCATCTTCAATATCGATACTTATGCATTTTATAGCGCCAAATTTTAATGCAACAATACCTAATATTCCAGAACCACAACCTAAATCTAAAATACTAAAATCTTGATTTATATTTTCTTTAAGTAAAGAAATGCACATCTTTGTGGTTGGGTGATGGCCAGTACCAAATGCCATTGATGGTTCAATAACAATACCTATAAATCCCTTCTTCAACTTATATTCTTTACTGGGTAAAATTTGAATATTTTCTATTTCAATAGGTTCAAATTTTTGCTTTTCCCAAACATCAGAATTTATTTCTTGAGTTGAAATATCAGATATTTTAAAAACACCACTAAACAACGAAAGTCCGGAAATTAAATTAGATTTAAGATTTTTACTATTTTCATTCTTTTTTGCAAAACCAGAAACTAACGTATCAAGTTCACTGGAACTGTCTTCAGGATCTCCAAGCTGCTCAACATATACATTACTAGTCAAAAATTTTGAAAACATTCTTACAACTGGCTCTACAAATTCTGCTGGAACTTTTACGCTGTATTTCACCCAAATTGAAGAATTTTTTTTCAAAATACTAAATACCGCTAATAAATTTTCTGAAAATACTTTTTGGGTTGTCTTTTCTACTCATCATAATTTCTTTAATTTCTTTCAATCTATCTTTTTCTGTGCTTGATAAATCTTTAGGTATTTTAACTTGAATAATATTGATTTGATTCCCTCTAACAGACCCTCCAACATCAGTAAAACCTTTACTTTTAATTATTATTTTTTCTCCATTTTGGGTACCAGGTGAAATTGTTAATTTTGTTTCTTCATCTAGAGTAGGAATTTCAAGCTTATCACCTAAAATTGCTTGAAATATATCCAGTTCAATATTCAAAATAACATCCCTGCCTCTCCTTGAAAAAAATTCATGGTCTGAAACATTAATTTTTAAATAAACATCCCCATTTACAGAATCACTTCCAGCATATTCACCCTCACCAGACAATTTTATTGTGTCGCCACTAGATACTCCTTGAGGCACTTTTACAGAAATAGTCTTCTTCTCTAAATTAGATCCTTTACCATTGCATGTAATGCAATTTTGAGTAATTTTTTTTCCACTTCCAGAACAATTTTGGCAAACTACAGATTGCGCAAATTGACCAAAAATTGTTTTTTGAACTCTTTTAACTTGCCCATTTCCATTACAATTTGCACATTTAGAAAAACTTTTATCGTCTTTTGCTCCACTTCCACCGCAATCAGCACATCCGCCTATTCTTTCTACAAATATATCTTTTTCGATTCCAAAAGCTGATTCTTTAAAAGAAATATTAATTGATTTATGCAAATCTCTGCCTTTTCTTCTGGACCTAGATGAGGTTTGAGACCCACCAAAAAATGCATCAAAAATGTCTCCGAAACCTCCAAAATTTTGAAAATCGAAGTCCTGAAAATTTGCTTTAACTCCATCATGACCATATTGATCATAAGAATTTCTTTTTTCAGAATCACTTAAAACTTGATAAGCTTCATTAATTTCTTTGAACTTATCTTCAGCACCCTTGCTTTTATTTCTATCTGGATGAAATTCTAATGCCAGTTTCCTAAAGGCTTTTTTTATCTCTTCATCTGTTGCATTTTTCCCAACACCCAGTATTTCGTAATAATCTCTTTTGGAACTCATTATTTTTTGGTTTTTAATTTATTAGATTAACTAGTTTAGATTAAGTATT
>MDTB01058663.1_pt1 | contig 10934 bp, 10 predicted proteins | sample 811161 | NCBI WGS metagenome assembly MDTB01 (sample SAMN05326650, study PRJNA326480) | marine metagenome | isolation source: seawater | place: Mediterranean Sea | collected 2009 | reverse complement strand
ATGAGTTCACACGAAGTATGAAAGCTTATGATGCAACTTTTAATAACAAATCAGATGTTCTAGTTATTGATCCTAGATCTGATTTCTTTAAATATCTGAACAAATCAAAAGGTAATAATTAAGACTCTATGAGCAACAACACCCTTATCTTGGGCTTGCAATGGGGTGATGAAGGTAAGGGAAAAATTGTAGACGCTTTGGCAGAAAACTCTGATGCTGTGTGCCGTTTTCAAGGTGGTCACAACGCAGGACATACTCTCAAAGTTGATGGTGAGCAAAAGGTCCTTCATCTAGTTCCATCTGGCATCCTCCACCCGTATGTGCATTGTGTCTTGGGTAATGGTCTTGTTTTATCTCTTCCAGCTTTAGCCAAAGAAATTCAGGAACTGCAAGAGAGCGATATTAATTTTGAAGACCGTTTCTATATCAGTGAGGATTGCGCATTAATTTTACCTACGCACATAGCAATTGATCAGGTAAGAGATAAAGAAGAGGGCATTGGGACAACCGGTCGAGGGATTGGTCCAGCATATGAAGACAAGATTGCCAGACGCGCAGTACGTTTTGGAGATTTAAAAAATCTTGAGGAACTCAAAATAAAATTATCAACATTAGTCAATTATCACAATCAAATTTTACAGAATTTATACAATGCTCAACCTGTAGCCTTTGAAGATGTTTTGGAAGAGTTGACTAGCAACATAGCCCTTTATAATGAATATCATTGCAAAACTCAGGATCTTTTAAAGCTGTGGGTAAAACAGGGTAAGAATATTCTTTTTGAAGGAGCTCAGGGCTCTATGCTCGATATTGATCATGGAACCTATCCATATGTTACCTCCTCCAGCACAACTGCCGGGGGCTTATCTTCAGGATTGGGCGTGGGCCCTCGACATATTGATTCTATTTTGGGTATTACCAAGGCCTATACTACACGCGTTGGTGAAGGACCTTTTGCCACTGAGTTATTTGATTCCAATGCAGAGCAGCTGGCAAAGGTTGGACATGAATTTGGCGCTACCACTGGCCGACCTAGAAGATGTGGATGGTTAGATTTAAAAGCGTTAGAAACTATTGTCTTCATCAATTCCGTCACTATTCTCTGTATCACTAAATTAGATGTTCTAGATGGCTTTGAAGAAATTCAAGTCTGCATCGACTATGATGAAAATCAACAACCGATTTATAAAACATTCACTGGCTGGAAGCAGGATACATCCAATGCTAGATCTTTTGATGATTTACCTAAAGCTGCTCAGGACTATATACTATTTATTGAAAAGGCTTTGGATTGTCCGATTGGCATAATTTCAGTTGGACCATCAAGAGATCAAACAATTTATAGAGATTAGCTTTATCAATTCTGGAGAGATATGAGAAACCTTCTAACCGCAGTCGTTTTGCTTTTAATTTTTACTGGGGCTATTTTTTTCGGAGGCGCGGTTTTAAAAGTCTTTGGTACATTAGATGGCCCAGGGGTTATTGAGGGAAAAGTTCTTCCACAAAAAGCTTTGGATGATAGAGCTAGCAGAATCAATATTGTGAAATCAGAATTGGAGGTTTTGGATGAAAAGCAAATCCTCTTTGGCGATCTCCATGTTCATACAACTTATTCAACAGATGCATTCATGTGGTCTTTGCCTTTCATGAATGGAAAAGGAGCATCACCATTAGCAGATGCATGTGACTACGCAAGATTTTGTTCAGCTTTGGATTTTTGGTCTATTAATGATCATGCTGAAGCTAGCACTCCAAGAAAATGGTTGGATACCAAACAAAGCATTCAGCAATGCAATAATCTCTCTGAAGGTACTGATGATTTAGTCAGCTTTTTAGGATGGGAATGGACCCAAGTTGATCCGAATCCTGAAAATCATTATGGCCATAAAAATGTTATTTTTTTAGAAACCGATGATGCTTTGGTTCCACCTAGAGCCATTGGCTCGGGAGGAGTCGCTCCACTGGTCATGCGACTGGGTTTGCCTTGGACTATGTCTGCTTTACCCGCAGCCTTAGATTTAAAAAATAGAGATAGATTTTTTGCATTTGACAGATTTTTTGAGGAAATCAAGGCAACGCCAATATGTCCTGAAGGAGTCAACACAAGAGACCTACCTGTCAATTGTTATGAGGAGGCAACTAATCCCAATATTCTATTTCAGAAACTAAAAGATTGGGAGACGCCCTACATGGTCATTCCTCATGGTACAACCTGGGGATTTTACACTCCGCCAACATCTGACTGGCAAAAACAGCTAAAAGATTTTCAAGATGATGAATCCCAATTCTTATTTGAAATTTATTCAGGTCATGGTAACTCTGAAGAATACAGAACTTGGAATGATGCAGACATTAGTCCCAATGTTGAACTATTTTGCCCTGAGGAAACAAAAGGATTTTTACCTACCTGCCAACAGGCTGGCAATATTATGGCTGAAAGATGTGAAGATTCTGGGATGGATGCCCAAACATGTAAGTATTTAGTTGATCAAACAAAATTATTTGCAGCTCAGATGGGTCCAACAGGATATGCTGCAGTGAATGAAACTGAACCTGACGATTATTTAAATGCAGGACAATGCAATGACTGCTTCCTTCCATCTTTTAACTATAGACCACTAGGCTCAGCACAGTATGTTTTAGCTTTAAGTGATTTTACTGACAAGCAAAACCCAAAACGTTTTAAGTTTGGATTTATTGGCTCAAGTGATAATCATGGTGCTCGACCTGGCACCGGCTATAAAGAAATTGACCGACTTTATAACACTGAAGCAAATGGTTTTAATGATCCATTGCTAGAAAAGTTGGGTGACTTAAGACGTCCCAAGGGTGAATTAGAACCTTCTTTTGTTGACCTTGATAATACTGGTTTAAGCAGCATTATGGATCTAAACATTGCCACAGATGCTGAAAGACAAAGTGCATATTTTATGTCTGGGGGCTTGGTTGCTGCTCATTCAACGTCCAGAAAGAGAGAATCAATTTGGGATGCATTAGAAAGAAAAGAAGTCTATGCAACCTCAGGCCCTAGAATTCTTTTATGGTTTGATGCCGAAACTCAATCTGCATCCCTGTCAATGGGCTCAGAAGTTAATACCAATCAATCGCCAATATTCACTGTAAAAGCAGCAGGCTCGCTCAAACAAAAACCTGGTTGTCCTGACTATAGCAATAATGGGCTAACTCAAGAGCGACTTGAAAAAATATGTAATTCAGAATGTTATAACCCTAGCAATGAAAGAAGAATGATTACTCGAATTGAAGTTATTAAAATTTTGCCACAGCAATATGAAAATGAACCAGTGGAAGGTCTTCTTGAAGATGTGTGGAAGACATTTCCATGTGATAGTACGAGTTGCCAGATCTCATTTGAAGATGAGCAATTCTCAATTGGTCAAAGAGATGCTGTTTATTATGTCCGTGCAATTGAAGAGCCTTCATTGAAACTGTCTGCCGATCCATTGGGATGTGAATTTGATGAAAATGGTAAATGCATCAAAACTCAAATATGTAGAGTAGGAGTTCATGAGAATCGTGGAGACTGTCTTGCCCCTGCAGAAAATAGGGCTTGGTCAAGTCCAATTTATGTTAACTATTCTTCTTAAGCCACTCAGCTTGGTTTGTTTTTAACCAATCATCTAGTTTGGCATTGATAAACTTATAGGAATTTGGATTAGAAAACTTCTTTGCAAGGCGAATACATTCGTCAATAATCACCGGATGTGCCAATTCATTAGCGCGTATCTCAACTATTCCAAGCCATAAAATAGCTTCATCTATCATCTCAAGATTCTCGTCCTCATTATTTTTCAGGTCCCTAGTGATTTCTTTTAAGTCATCTGATTGCTCGAAAATATTTTTTAATCTTTGTGTGAAGTAATTAAAGTTTATTTTTTTTGGTGTATTTTCTTTTAGGAATTGATCCATTAGCGAGTTTAAATTTGATTCGTGAAATATGTATTGATAGATTGCTTGAACCAAGCATTCTCGAGTTTGAAGCTCTTGTTTATACTTCCCTAGATTTTTAGACATTTTTAGGTCAACATTTCAACAAGTGATTGAGCGATCTCTCTGCCTTTATTTAATTTTGACGGATCAACACGTTCTTCAGCTTGCAATAAATTCTCAGTAGCAATTAAACCAAAACCAATAGGTTTATTTGAATTAATGCTAAGTTGCATTAATCCTTGAGCGGTTGACTCTGAAATGAGCTCATAATGAGTTGTTTCTCCTCTAATCACTACTCCATATGCAATCACTCCATCCGCATGGACTAATTCTATTTGAGCTGCATGAACCAATTCCCAAGCACCAGGAACATATACAATCTTTAAGTTAGTTAAACCAAGCGCTTCAAGATGCGCTCTTCCTGAATCTAATAATTTATTGACGAGCTCAGCATTCCACTTTGATGCAACTATAGTAATTTTTTTATTAACATCAATTTTTTTTGATGAATAGGTAAATCCATCTTTGCTCATTGTTCAAATCCCGTCACTTCAAGATCGAATCCAGACAAAGATGGATATTTCACTGGAGTTGCAAGTAATTTGATCTTTTGCAATCCCAGCTCTTTAAGAATTTGTGATCCTATGCCAACAGTTTTTGTTTCAGGTTTTACAGAAGATTTTGTTCCCATTAGATCATTCATCACTGCGTCAGCATCTTGATAATTTCCAATAAGAAGTAAAACACCACATTCTTCTTTGCCAATTCTTCTTAGCGCTTTTTCTAGATTTAGCCTATTGCCAAATTCTTCAATGCCAACCAAGTCATGCAATGTATTTGGCACATGAACCCGGACAAGCGGGGAATCAGCCAATGCGAGATTGCCTTTGACAAAAGCTAAATGGAGATTATCAAAGATGCTATCTCTCCATGCAGATAGCTCAAATTGTAGTCCATGTATTTCAACAGATTTTGAATATTCCAGATGAACAGATTTTTCTTTGAGGGTACGATAATGAATTAAATCAGCTATTGTCCCAATTTTCATTTCATGGGTGGAAGCAAATTTCATCAAATCATCTCTTCGAGCCATACTCCCATCATCATTCATAATTTCGCAAATAACCCCAGCTTCTTCCAGACCTGCTAGCCTTGCTAAATCACATGCAGCTTCTGTATGACCAGCACGACTCAAGACTCCTCCTTCAAAGGCTCTCAGCGGAAAAATATGGCCAGGCTGAACGATGTCTGTTGCTTGAGCATTTTTTTTTGCTGCTGCTATTATTGTTCTTGCTCTATCTTCAGCAGAAATACCGGTAGAGATTCCCTCAGCAGCTTCAATGGAAACAGTAAATCCTGTGCCATGTTTGGCTCGATTATTATTAGTCATCATAGGGAGATTAAGCTGATCACATTTTTGAGGGGAGAGGGGCAAACATACCAAACCTCTTGCCTTACTAATCATAAAATTTACCTTTTTGTCATCAACTAGCTCTGCTGCGCAAACTAAATCACCTTCATTCTCTCTATCCTCATCATCCAGCAATATCACCATCTTGCCAGCTGCGATATCTTGAATGATTTCTTCGGTTGTATTAAATTCCATCTTTTTTATATAAGCATTAAATACCTAAAAACAATTAAATATTTATATTGTAGTAAGTTATCTTGATGTCATCTTTAAATCTTTCTTGGCTAACCATTTTTAATTTCATTGATGTTTTTATGCTGTCCGGAGCATTAATGCTTACAGCATCTTTGCTTTCTTTGCCTAAAAACATGGGTGCAGTATATAGCACCAATTCATCAAATAAGTTATTAACAATAAATGCGTTTAAAGTTTTTTGACCACCTTCAACTAATATACTAGAAATATTTCTATCTAAAAGATCTTTCAGGAACTCCTCAAGGAAATTTTTTTTCTCATATTTTAAATACTCTATATTTTTAGATTTTTTGGCTGGTTGTCTCGATCCAATGATTATTTTTGAGTTGCCAGTAAAAATTCTACTAACTTTTTGTGATTTCTTGAGATTGCCAAGAATAATTTTTACTGGTTGTTCAATTATTTCACTTTTCTTCAAACCCAAATCATTTTTAGCTAATCGGACAGTAAGCGATGGATTATCTTGCTCTGCCGTATTTTTCCCCACTAGGATGCCTTTGACTACTGATCGAATATGATGACTATTTTTACGTGACTCAGGATTCGAGATCCAATTACTTTCCCCATTTTTTAGAGCAATTTTTCCATCCAGGGATTGCGCACTTTTAAGGATAATATAGGGGCGAGATTTTTTCTGATTTGTAAAAAAAATCCGGTTCAATTCGTTACAATCTTTTCTAAGCAGGCCTACGTTTACCTCAATTCCTGCTTTTTTCAGCAATTTAATTCCTCGTCCATTAATTTTTGGATTTGGATCAAGGGTTCCACAGAATAATTTTTTAATTTGATATTCAATTAATGCACTTGAGCAGGGGGGAGTATTTCGTTCAATTGAACACGGCTCAAGGTTCACATAGCAATCTGATCCGGCAATTAGTTTAATAGCTTTTTTTACACCAAATTTTTTTTTACAGTTTTTTATAGCATTTATCTCTGCATGATCTTTGCCATATTCCTTATGCCAGCCTTCACCAATAATCTTATTATTTTTCACAATCACGCATCCAACCATCGGATTTGGTTGAACTTTTAGTCGACCCTTTTTTGCAAGCTCAATGGCTCTAGCCATAAAGTCTAGGTCTTTCATTTTTTCTTTTTTGTTTTTTTTAACTTTTCTTTAGATAAAGAAGATATTTCTTCGGCAAACTCTTGAATATCTTGGAAGTCTCGATACACAGATGCAAATCTTACGTAGGCGACTTGATCTACTCTTTTTAAATTTCGCATAACTATCTCACCCAGTTGTCGAGAAGCAATTTCTCGTTCTCCAAGCTGACGTATTTCAGTTAGTATACTGCCAAATACTCCGTCGACTTCTTCCGAAGAAAGCGGTCTTTTTTCAAGGGCTCTCAGCATCCCTGCTTTGAGTTTTACACCATTAAAAGGCTGTCTTTCTCCATCACTTTTAACAATTCTCGGAAGTGCCAAGTCAGCTGTTTCAAAAGTTGTAAACCTTGCATGGCAGACTTCGCATTCTCTCCTTCTTCTGATCTGAGAACCATCACCAACAAGCCTTGAATCAATTACTTTGGTATCTTGGGCTTGGCAAAATGGACAAAACATAGTTATTTATATACAGGGAACCTTTTACACATTTCAACAACTTGATCTTTTATCAAGTTAATTTTCTCTTCATTGCCAAGATCAAGGACTATGTCACATATCCAATTAGTTAATATTTCCACTTCTGTACTACCAAAACCTCTTGTTGTGACAGCAGGCGTACCTAGGCGAATCCCAGAGGTGACAAAAGGTGATTGCGGATCATTAGGCACAGCATTCTTATTCGTAGTAATGTTTGCACGCCCCAAAGCAGCTTCGCAATCTTTCCCGGTTAATCCTTTGTTTGTTAAATCCATCAAGACAATATGATTGTCAGTCTTTCCGGTTACGACATCTATACCTCGACTTTGAATTACTTCGCACATAAGTTTTGCATTATCGATGACTCGCTGCGTATATATTTTGAATTCTGGCTGCAATGCTTCTTTAAAACAAACAGCTTTTGCGGCTATAACATGCATCAGTGGACCGCCTTGAGAGCCAGGAAATACAGCAGAATTTAATTTCTTTTCAAGCAATTCATTTGATTTGGCAATAATAATTCCTGATCTTGGACCTCTTAGTGTCTTATGAGTGGTTGAAGTGACCACATCAGCATATGGAACTGGTGATGGATATAATCCTGCTGCTACAAGACCAGAAACATGAGCCATATCCACTAAAAAATATGCACCCACCTCATCTGCAATGTCTCTAAAGATCTTCCAGTCTATAGTGCCCGAAAAAGCTGAGAACCCAGCAATAATCATCTTGGGATTATTTGTTTTTGCTAAATCCCTGACTTGATCATAATCAATATCATTTGTTTCAGGATGAAGGCCATACTGAAAGGCCGTGTAGTTTTTACCCGAAAAGTTAACTTTTGCTCCGTGTGTTAAATGACCTCCTTGGTCAAGACTCATTCCTAAAATAGTATCATTCGGTTCAAGCATAGCGAGAAAGGCTGCAGCATTTGCAGAAGAGCCTGAGTGAGGCTGAACATTCGCATAATCAGCTTTAAACAATTCTTTTGCTCTTTGAATTGCAAGATCTTCAGCGATATCTACATACTCGCAACCACCATAGTACCTTTTACTAGGATAGCCTTCTGCATATTTATTAGTTAAAAGACCACCTTGTGCCTCCATGACTCTTTGGCTTGCATAATTTTCTGAAGCTATTAGCTCTATATGTTCTTCTTGACGTTTAGATTCTAGGTCAAGAGCCTGCCAAAGTTCAGCATCATATTTTTCAATTGTTTGTGAATTAGAAAAAATTGAATCAGCTTGAGATTCCATCTATTGCTCCAAAAGTATTAATTATTTTAATTAAAGTTAGAAATGCTTATTCTAAATTATCTATGGCTTCTTGTGGTAAAAACGACGTGATCTTTTAGGAAAAGTTGCCTTACAAATTTTACAAGTAATCCCATGACATTGTTGAGCCTGACAAAATTCTCTGCCCCAAAATATTATCTGTAGATGAAGTTTGTTCCATGCTTCCATTGGAAAAATTTTCTTTAAATCTTTTTCAGTTTGTGTAACGTTTTTTCCTCGAGTAAGCCCCCATCTTTGAGCCAACCTATGAATGTGAGTATCTACAGGAAAAGCAGGATGTCCGAAGCCTTGGCTTATAACTACAGATGCTGTTTTATGACCAACTCCTGGGAGCGTTTCTAGTGCTTTTATGTCCTCTGGAACTTCTCCACCGAAAGAATTACATAATATGTTAGAAAGATCATGAATTGCCTTCGATTTTTGAGGTCCAAGGCCGCAGGGCTTAATAATTTCATAAATTTTATCAGGGCTTTGTTTGCGCATATTTTTAGCGTTATTCGCAAGCTGGAAGAGTTTAGGTGTGACCTTGTTCACTCTTTCATCGGTGCATTGGGCAGACAATAAGACTGCTACTAAGAGAGTAAAGTTATCTTTGTGATCAAGTGGAACGGGAGTTTTGGGATAATGTTTACCCAAAATTTTCATTACAATTGAAGCTCTTTCAATTTTGGTCATTTAGATTGAATAAGTCGCTTTGCTCATATTTATAATACAAATTTTAAAATATTAGCCATATCTATATTCATTGATTTGACTGATTAATACCTTTAACATCTTTGCATAACCGCATACTATTTCAAGCTTTTAAAATTTAATCTTTATATAAATAATGCAAGACTATAAAACAGACAATCCTTTTGACATTACTTTGAGTGAAGATCAGCAAATGACTTGGGATATGCTTAGAAAGTTTGCTGAAACTGAAATGCGATCTTGTGCCAGACAGGCGGAAACTGATGGAAGGCCAAGTGAGGATTTGCTAGCAAAGATTAAAGGTTTAGATTTAATTTCACTAATCATCCCAGAAGATTTTGGTGGCATGGGTTTGGCTCAAGACTCTGTTTCTAATGCTTTGACTTTAGAGGCTCTTGCATATGGAGACTTATCATTAGCTATGTCAATTTCGGCGCCGCTATTAACTGCTCAAATTATTCTTAACCATGGTAGCGAGGATCAGAAATCTGAGTACTTACCTCAGTTAGCTGATGGCTCGATTTTTAATGTTAGCCTTGGTATTAATAATGCATCAGTTGCTGCTGACCCATATCAATCTAGCGTCAAGGCAAACGAAAGTGGGGATGAAGTTATTTTAAATGGAGCTAAAACTGGCTTAGCCTTTGCGGACGATGCCAAGACCTTTTTAATCTCAGCAACCAATGAGTCAGGAGAATGCGAATTGTACTTTGTAAACAAAGATCAGGAAGGCATTGAGCTTCATGCAAAAGAGTTTATGGGCTTAAAAGGTATGCCACTCTCACAAATAAATTTTTCTGATTGCAGAATAAAAACATCCCAAAAACTTGGTGGACATAATTACTCCCTTGATTATAAAGCTCTTATTGATTCTTCTCGCATTGGAATGTCGGCACTTGCATTGGGTGTATGTCAGGCTGTTCTAGATTATGTTGTTCCATATACAAATGAGAGAGTGGCGTTTGATGAACCAATTTCTAACCGACAGTCTGTTGCATTCTTGATCGCGGATATGGCTATTGAAACAGAAGCATTAAGACTCATGGTATATAAATCTGCGGCATTAAAAGACCTTGGAGCAGATTTCCATAAACAAGCATCGCTAACCTATCGATTTGCTTCGCATCATGGAATGAAAATTGGTACGGATGGAGTTCAACTTCTTGGAGGTCATGGTTTTACGCATGAGCATCCTGTAGAGCTCTGGTATAGAAATTTAAGGGCAATTGGAATTTTTGAAGCAGGCGCAGGAGTTTAAAATGATACACCCACTTTTACCAAATCAATTACAAAAAACACAAGAGACCATGAGAATGGCTGCAGAATTTATTCTGCGTCCAATTTCAAGAAAATATGACAAGGCAGAGCATGAGCCACCTCTTGAAATGGAACAACTCAATCAAGCAGCAGCTGCACAAAAAAAAGATACAGGCATTGGAGATAATTCAGTTAAATCCATGGACCTTGGAGGAAGAAATCTGTGGGCAGTTATTTCTCTAGAGCAGATGTGCTGGGGCGATGTTGGCTTATTTCTTGCCCGGCCTGGAACAGGTTTGGGTAATGCCGCCATTATGGCAGTTGGAAATCCAGATCAAAAAGCAAAGTGGGGAAAAAGATGGGCTGCCATGGCGATTACTGAACCTGCAGCTGGTTCAGATTCAAAGAATATATCAACTACCGCTGTCCTGGATGGTGATGAGTGGGTTCTCAATGGCGAGAAAATATATGTTACAGATGGAGATCGATGT
>MDTB01181289.1_pt1 | contig 10935 bp, 12 predicted proteins | sample 811161 | NCBI WGS metagenome assembly MDTB01 (sample SAMN05326650, study PRJNA326480) | marine metagenome | isolation source: seawater | place: Mediterranean Sea | collected 2009 | reverse complement strand
GGTCTCCCATACGCTCCAGATCATTGTTGACCTTCATAACGACCACGATGAAGCGTAGATCAAGGGCTACCGGCTGATGGAGCGCTAAAACCTTGAGGCAGTTCTCTTCTATTTCGACCTCGAGCTCGTTGATGTGGAGTTCAAGGGTATTGACCTCCTCGGCCAGTGAAAGCGCTTGAGTATTAAATAGTTCGATGGATTTTAGCGTGCTTTCTCGGACCAGCGATCCCAGTCGGAGGATGTCTTTGCCGAGATTATCTAGATCACGCTGTAAATGAATGTTCATAAAAGCTCCTTAACCAAATCTTCCGATAACGTATTTTTCTGTGCGAGGCTCTCTTGGGCGTGTAAATACCTGATCGGTCTCCCCGTATTCAACCAGAACGCCATTTTCGAGGAACGCTGTATAGTCTGAAACTCGCGCCGCCTGCTGCATGTTGTGGGTCACGGAGAAGAAGGACTCTTTTGCCCGCACATCTGCGTTTAAGATGTTTTTGATACCCCCGGCTTGATCATTGAATAAGTCGGCTTTCCCCTGTGAGCGTTTCATTGGTGTGTCATAGGTTCCGAAGAAGAACTTCCCGAAATTGCCTGAGACGCCAATGAATGTGTTGCGCATCGAGAATAGGTCTTCGGCACGAAGTCCGCCGCTGACGAGATCCATTTCTTGCTCGATCTGGTAAATAATTTTGAGTGACTCTGTGAGGGGTAGATTGGACTTCTCAGGGTTTGCTAGACACCTAATAGCGTTAAAATGTAATTCTATTGGAGATGTTTATGACCAGCAAGCGGTGCACAGAAGAATTCAAAATCGAAGCGGTTAAGCAAGTCACCGAACGAGGCTATTCCGTAGCTGAGGTCGCTGAACGGTTAGGCACAACCACCCACAGCCTGTACGCCTGGATGAAGCGTTACGGAGAACCTAATCCCAGTCAGGTCAACAAGGTCGACGACCAGGTAGAGATTGCCAAACTCAAAGCAGAGCTTCGCCGAGTCACCGAGGAACGTGACATCCTAAAAAAGGCCGCCGTGTACTTTGCCAACGACCACGTGTGAAGTACGCTTTTATTCGTAATCACCGTTCGGAATTTTCTGTCAGGGCCATGTGTCGGATATTTAAAGTGCACTTCAGTGGGTTTTACGCGTGGCTAGAGAAGCCCCTGTCGAACCGGGCAATAGAGATCTGCGTTTACTGAAGCTGATTAAACAGTTCTATACTGCTAGCGGGGCAACCTATGGTAGCCCCTGGATCCATAGGGATATGCGCGAGGCCGGCGAAGCCTGCAGTGTACATCGCGTTGCTAGGATCATGCGCGAGAACAAGTTAAAGGCTCAGATCGGTTACAAGCGGCGCTATATCAAGGGTGGCAAACTAGCGAATGTTGCCGCCAATGTACTGGATCGAAACTTTAATCCCGATGAACCCAATCAGGCATGGGTAAGCGATATTACCTACGTTCGCACCTACGAAGGATTTTTGTATGTGGCAACGGTGCTGGACCTATTTTCTCGTCGGATCGTGGGCTGGTCGATGGATAAAACTATGGATCGGCACTTAGTTATTCGGGCACTGCTTATGGCAGTGTAGGGGCGCCAACCGAAGAACGCAGTACTGGTGCACAGCGATCAGGGCAGCCAATACGGGAGCGCTGACTATCTGGCATTTATGCGGGATAACAATCTCAAGCCATCGATGAGTCGTCGAGGAAACTGCCACGATAACGCCGTTGCTGAAAGCTTCTTTGCTACATTTAAGAAGCGGGTTATTCAGAGAAAAATCTACGCAACCCGTGAAGAAGCTAAGGCGAGATATTCAATTTTATTGAGATGTTCTACAATATAGTAAAACGCCATAGCCATACGGGTGGCGTTTCACCGGTTAGGTTTGAAGAAGCCTATTTCGCGAGGCTAGAAGGCGTCTAGTAGAGTCTGGGAAGTCCAGTCCGATTAAAATTTTTAATCAATGTTTCACGAGAAACGGTGTCTTTGCGGATGAATCAGCCATTGAGTCATTTGGGTCAACGTCAGAAAATCGTTGGCTCTCGGGTGAGCCTCATGTGAGGTCGCCTAGCACGACTTCACCCCTTTATTTTGATTCGAAACCTTTCTTCCAAGGTTGCAACGCGTTGGGGTCACGATTGATCGCCTAAAACGATGCGATTAAGGGGTTGTTCCCCTGAGCATTGGTTAGAACATTCCTTGGGCGCTGCGCTGATTTCGGTGATGGGTTCTTGGAGATAGGCTCAACGATGACTGAGTGACTGAATCACAGAGCGAATGGGTGCCTCGGTGAACAAACAATTAAGCCCATCAGCAAACAGGTAAACAGGTAAACAGGTAAATCGTTTAAATTGTTAAATGGATGAGCCGAGCGTCAGAGCTTGAATCATCGTTTTTAATCAAGGCAGGGAGTGACGTGAACAGTAAATTCATAAGCCGTGGGCTGATCATTCTTGCTGTCACTCTTCTCCTAGGGCTTTTTGTCTTTAATACGGAGTCAGGCGGCACGATGATGATGAAAGCTTTCGTAGTCATCAATAAACCTTCTGGCTCCTTCGAGCCCAGTACTGCGGCCTTAGCCCCTGATTACGCGCGACGGGTCAATTGGGCAGCGCACCCAGAGCTAGAAGATTCAGCGGATCAAATTCCCCAGGGCATTGGGACCGATGCGTCGTTACTGCGCCCACGGTTAGGCGCCGATGAGCCGGAGCAGGCAGTCAATGTATTTTTTGTACATCCAACGGGGCTCATGAATCAGGCCACTTGGACGTCCCCGATGAATGAAAGCTCTTCAACAGAAGAGAACACGCATTTTATGATGGCGAATCAGGCGAGCGTATTTAATGGCTGTTGTGACATCTATGCGCCGAGGTATCGCGAGGCTAATATTTTTACCTACTTTATTGAGTCTGATGCTGAGCGGGAGGCGTTACTCGATTTTGCTTACCAAGATGTCAGGCGTGCGTTTGAGCACTTCCTGATCAAAGAGAATCAAGGCAAGCCCTTCATTCTGGCTGGGCATAGTCAAGGTAGCCATCATTTACAGCGATTGATTGAAGAGGTTGTTGATCCGAGCGATTTGCATCGCAGCATGGTTGCCGCTTACCTGCCTGGTACAACGATCAGACCCATTGCCCGAGCTTGGTTTGAGGGTTTACGCCATGTCCGTGCTTGTGAGTCAGCGACCGACACGGGCTGTGTTTTGAGCTGGGACACGATGCCCGACGGAGGGGCGCTGATGCCAAGAGACGGTTCGCATCTGTGTACCAATCCATTGTCTTGGAGGGTCGATGAGGTGCGGGCGGATGCAGCATTGAATCTTGGCGCGCTCGAACCCGTTGGGGTCTTCAACGCAAATATTGGGAGCAGTGACGACACCCCCACTGGACAAGTCTATCGTCCCCTGACCTCGCCAATAAAAGGGTTAACCTGGGCGAAATGCGAGCAAGGGACGCTGATCGCAGCGGCGGAACTGCCCAAACAATTTCCCCGAGAAGCTTTAGGGACCTATCATCAACTCGACTACGCGCTGTTTTATATGAACATCTATCAGAATGCCGTGCTGCGAGCCAATCAATATGTCTCCGATCGGGGCCGATGAATCGCTGATACTTCGCTGGACCCGTGCTGCAACCTAGCCTGTTGGCGCGTTCATGTAGTCTTTGTAATAAGTGATTTCGCCGTTTTTCACCCGGTAGAGTCCGCACCCATCGACCCGACCCTGGGGTGTGACCGCCACCCATTGTGCCCAGGCGGTTTCGCCGCCACCCTCAATTTCTGAAACCTCAAAATGGGTTTGTTGCGTCTGCATTTCCTGATTCATTTTCATCATAAAGGCTCCGATGGCTTCCTTGCCTTTAAAGGTCCCAAAAAAGGGATCCACTAAAACGGCTTCCTCAGCAAAAAGGTCTGTTAGGGCACTGTAGATTCGGTTGTCTTGAATGCGCCAAAATTCTTCGATGGTTTCTTTTGCTGACTTTGCCATGGTTCTGCCTTGTTGGTGAATTATCGTAAAGGGTAGCGCCTTTGAACGGGTTTGTGCGGAATTTGGGCTAAAAAAAGAACGGGAGGGGTCTGTCTTAACTCGACGTCCGTCCTTAGGCCGTAAAGCATCAACTAGGCGCTTCCTAAAGGTTTAACGTGACAGTCATGGGGCAAGGGGATTTGTCCCAGGGGATCTGCAGGATATCCCTGGGTACCTCAATGTGCCATGAGCCCATTGGGCAATGAAATCATCGAATTGCCATCTAGGGTGAGGCTCGGCGATTGGGTTTTGGCCTTGAATGACTTGATCCTACCGTCGGAAACAACACACGACAAAGGTAACCTCGGGTGAGAGTTTCAGCAGGTCGGCAATTAAGATAGATTGCTCTTGTGGATCAAAGGAGGCAGTAAAGATGACAGAGCCGCTTTGGGCGCTAGCTGCGGGTTGCGTACCTGATGCGATGCCTTGGGAAATTCCTCGTATTGCCTTTGAGGCAGGTTTTTTGTCTTCGGGTATGTGGGTGGATCCAAAAACAACTTGGGGTCCTGATGCGCTAATCAAGACTCGTCGAGCATTGCGTGATACCGGTAATAGCCTCGTCGATGTCGAGGTAGGGTGGCTCGAGCCAGGCGATGGTGCGGAAGATACCCATAAATTGCTGGTCGATGTTGCCTTGGATTTGGGCGCCCGGAACCTTCTGATGGTATCTCGGCACACCGACCTTGAGGCATCGATCAGCCAGTTTCGAGCAATCTGCGATCGAGCGGAGGAGGGGCTTCGAGTCTGCTTAGAATTTGGTGAATTTACCAGTATCAAGTCACTCGGCCATGCCAAAGAATTTATCTCCAAAGTTGATCATCCAAATGCGGGCATCTTGATCGACTTGATGCATCTCAATCGGTCTGGGGAGGCCCTACCTGATCTTGATGACGTGAGTTTCCCTTATGTTCAGTCCTGCGATTTTTATCAGTCATCTGCGAGCATGTCGGGTCGAGACTACATTATGGCGGCGGTGGATGATCGATGCTGTTTGGGTGAGGGCGAGGGAAGGCTTGGGGACCTGATTGGTGTTGCCCGCTCAGGGAAGGATGTGAGCTTAGAAATTCGGTCCAAGCGACTCCGGGAACACTTTCCTGACCCCTGGGCGCGTGGCGTCGAAATTTTTCAAAAGTGCCAGCGTTATGTCTAAATAAAAGGATTACAGCCTTGAAAGGCTGAGCTTGGATCTCTTGTTGAGTCGACGATCAGCGAGTTTCTAAGAAAGGATCGCGGCAACGGCAAATAGATGCAGCGAGAAAGCGCCCGAAAGAACAATAGGATCCAAAAAAGGAGGAGCAGCCAAGCTGCTGATGAGGGCGCTTTGCCGAACCAATCGTTACATGGTTTTGGGCAACCGGAGCGTGATCACTAGCCCGACGAGGCCGAGCAGGGCAGCGAGTGCGAAGACGAAAGTGAAATCGCCGTTGAGGTCTGCTAAATATCCGCCGATCGGCGGCGAGAGAACTTGAGCGACGCCAAACGCCAGGGTCGCTGCGGAAAACGATGGGCCGTAGTCCTCCGTGGTGGTGTTTTCGACAACATAGAGCGTCATCAGTGTTGGAATTGCGCTGAATAAAAATCCAAGGCCAATACAGGCGATGAGCGTGGGTAACTGAAATCCGGTGATGACGATCGTGACAAAAACCGGCCATAGCCCAAAGGCTAACGCGACGGCTAATCGAGTGCTGAAGCGATTGGCGAGCGCGGCAAAGGTTGGGCCGCCGAAAATCATGGCAAAACCCATCAGGCTAAAGGCTACGGCTGCATCTTGGCTTGTCCAGCCGCTGTCGTCTTCAAGCCGTGTGGTTAGAAACCCTAAAATCAACAAATACATAAATCCGAAGGTTGAGTAGGCCAAAATCATAGGCGCCCAACCTCGCATGCGCCTGAGCGCCTCAAAGCCGCCAAATCCCGATTTACCCCCGGGCTGAGTCTGAGCATGGCGAACGAAGGCGAGGGTTAATACCAATAGCAGAAGTCCGACCAAAAACTGGATGAGATAAACTGTCGACCAGGCCGCATCGCCCTGACTCGACCGCAAAGAGCCGCTCAAGAGACTGACAAACATAATCCCCAAGCCGATTCCCGATCCCATTAGGCCTACGGCAAGGTGTCGTCTGTTAGCAGGCAAAGCATCAGCGGCGATGACAGGTGCGGGTATCCAGAGACAAGCGCCGCCAATTCCCGCGATCAGAAGGCCCCAGGCGAGGGCAAGAGGCGTATCGGCGAGTCCAGCGATCAGTAAGCCGCCGGTCGCGCATAAAAGGCCGAAACGCATGACGCTGATGAGCCGATAACGCGCGGTTGCCCAAGCGACAAAAAGGGTCCCCAACAGATAGGCGCCCATGTTGGCTGAGCCCACCAATCCCGCCAGGGTGTTTGATATCGACAGATCATCTCTTATCGCAGGTAGTAACACCCCATAGCTAAAGCGGCCAAAGGCCTGACCCACTGCCGCGGCCAAGGCGACCAGCGCCACGGTGATCCAGCCGTTGATCCGTCGAACCGGTGTTTTTGGGGATGGTGACGAGGTTTGCATGTCAGGCCGCTGAGTTACGACCTGCCATCCTACCCCAAAGCCCGGTGCCGGTGCGATGAGTCCTGCTTATAAAGATCGTTGGCTGAACTGAATCAAGTGGTCGCGACGATGGATACCCGAGGGCAGTCGGTCGCAAATAAAAAGCAGCATCAATAGGTTAAGCGCGAATCGAGGGTCTGCTGTCAGGGGTAGTCAGTCGAAGGGTGATCGAAGGGCCTGGGCCTGGGTCATGGTCATGGTCTCACCTCCAGGTTTGCTGAACACGCTTGAGGAAATGGAGGATTAAAAGGTGGTCGTTTCTGATGAATTTGAGACCGATCGATAGAGTCATCTCTTTTGAGTCATCGATTTGTCGGTCGGGCTGCGCCGCGTTAATCTCATATCAAATGACGGGGTTTGAGGAAATCCTCAAAGCGGGGAGCTGGGATGAAAAAAGCCGGGGTGAAGAAAGCTGGGATTATCATTGTTATTGCGCTGCTGGCATTGGTGAGCTATCGGGTCCTTACGATGGGGGATACTAACGCACGTGTCTCAGAGGATATCCGGTTGAACCCAACCGGTGAACGGGCCCAGCGGACGATGATTGTGACGCTCGCTGATGGCCGGCAGTATCCGGTCAACTTCTTGCGAGAAAAACAGCGGGTGTTTATGGGGATCGATGGTTTTTGGTGGCGAGAGCTTACAGGGGAAGGCCAGCCGATATCACTGTATCTCCAAGGAGAATCGCTTCAGGGTCACGCTCGGGTCATTCTTGATGATCCAGATTACACCCTGAGGGTGTTTGCAGAATTACGTCCTAAATGGCCGGCCTGGTTGCCGGCCTGGATCAACGGTAAATTGGTTGAAATCACGTTAGCTGCTGAAAAGGACTAGTCCCTGGGCTGTAACGCGTTCAGGTTTTTGGACTCGGGCATGATCTTGGTGCGAGCGATACTGTTTCTCGTCGATTGCATTGAACGAAAGACTCCGGCTTAGTGATAGCATGGCCTAATCTTCAAACCCTGAAAATTTATAAGGACGCTCTGTGAGTCAACCCACCGAAATCCCCCGGATAAGATCGACTATTTTGGGTCTTCATCATGTGGAACTCGTGGTCGCTGATATTGAGCGGTCGCGGCGCTTCTATGGTCCAACGGAAGTTGAGATGTCGATGGTCAACGCTGAGGCCGTCGGTTCAGTCGGTGAAGACCGCTTGCTGCTTAAAGCACCTAACGGCTGCTTAGCTTTACGGCAGAGTAAGGGTGCTACCAATACAGTGCCGCTGCCCGTGGTGGGTCCTGGGGTGACTCATGCGTGCTTTCAGGCCCCTGCGGAAGTGTCGCTTTATCAACAACTCGTAGCCGAGGGTGCGGTGCCGGTCAGCATCGGGGCGCCGCCCATCGATCTCAACGGTCAGGGTGTTTGCTATGCCTATGCGCGGGATCCTGCCGGGGCGATGTTTGAGGTAGAAGAGCTTGAAGCGCCAAAGTTTAAAGGACCGATTTCTTTATCTCACATTGCTTTAGTGAGCCCGGATATTGACCGAGCTGTTGCCTTTTACAGCCAGCTTTTGGGTGTTGGGCCCTACGGGCGTGCCAATAAAGTAATGGGCCCGCGGTTTGATGAAGTGACTGGATTGAGCGCAGTTCGGATTAGAGCAGCTTGGTTCAACACGGGCAACATGGTGCTTGAGTTCTGGGAATTTATAAACCCAGAAACCCCAAAGACTGCGGTCCAGCGCAGCTCTGAAGTGGCCGGCTATCATCAATTTGCGCTTGAGGTATCGGATCTTGCTGGTGAGATTGAGCGCTTGTCTGATCTTGGATTGTTGCTCAATACTGAAATCCAATTCGGTACCGAACTGAATAAGATCGATCTACAAGATCCTGATGGTAACCGCTTCAGTTTGGTGGAGACAGATCCTAAGTCAGCGATCAGAGTAGAAAACTTTGAGTCGATGCCTTGGCTGCCGGCGCCGGCTTGGCCAGGGGATGCAGCGCTTAAACCTTAAGAAATTCGAGCAGTAATGCGTTGATCTGATCGGGTCTCTCGAGCATGGGGGTATGTCCCACGCCTTCAAGGCGGCGGATCGAGAGATCAGTGGCATAAGCGGGCAGGTCATCAATGAAAGAAGGTACGAAGGTGTCGTCCGCTTCCCCCCAAATCAGCATTGCAGGCACAGAAGTTTTAGCGGTTTTTGAGGGCCAGTAGCTGTCGGAGCGAATGGCCTCTGCCTGAGGGATGTTTGCCCGGTACCAGTTGATCCCGCCATCTATCGCACCTGGCTGGGCGAGTCCTTGACGAAAAATTTCATCGTCTTCATCGGTATAATGCTTGAACTGGCGGAATTTGGCGTACGCCTGTTGCCACAGGTTTCGGGCGCCGTCTTCGATCATCCATTGATGGGTTTTCCCCGCCCGCATGGACCACATGTAGTGAGAACGCTGACGCTGCTCTGAATCGGTCGCTAGCAGGTGCAGGAGCTGGTTCGCCGGTGGCGCGTTGATACTAACGACTTGATGCAGTCGGTCGGGGTGGGCTTGAGCAAATGCCCAGGACAGTGCGCCACCCCAGTCGTGACCGACTAGACGGAACCGTTCATGCCCTGCGAGATGTGACGCGAGTCCATTGATCTGCGCAACGAGATTCGGTAATTGATAAGGGCCAAGGTCTCGAGGCTTGTCCGACAGATTAATGCCCGGCCCGTCCAGAGCGACAACGTGAAAGCGGTCTAGCAGGGCGGTCATCTGATGATGAAACGAGTACCAAAATGAAGGAAAGCCGTGATAGAAAATAACCAGTGGGCCTTGGCCGGCCTCCACATAATGCAGGTTGACACCCTCGTGGGTGAACACATTGGATTTAAACTTACTCACTTTTTTTGTTGAGCAATGAGCTCGTCGCGTAACCGCTCAGGGTCCAACGCTTTGGCTCGATCCCGCTCGACGACCTCGGGCGGAACATACCAGTGCAACCGATCTCCTTGATAGGCAGCCCAGACGGATTCTGCGACAGCGCTCGCTGAAACAGTTCGGCCCGCATCGGTTCGGTCGCGATTGAGCTCAGGAAGATTGCGGATTGGACGATGCTCCCCCCGTACGAAACGCTCCCCATTTTGCCAAAGGGGCGTATCGATGATGCCGGGTGACACATCGGCTGCTCGGGCACCAAATCGAGCCAGCTCTACACTCATGGCCTCGGTCAGGCCTTTTACAGCGACTTTGGTCGCGCCATAGGCGGCCATGCCGGGTGTTCCGAAGCTTGCCGCTGAGGAAGATGTTGTAAAACACAAGGCATTCGGGGTTTGCTTGAGGAGTTCGATGCCAGCATGGATGCCGTTGAGCACCCCAATGAGGTTGACATTGACCGTCGCTATCACCTTTTCGAAGGGGACCTCATCTAAAAAGCCGAAAACGGCAATTCCTGCGTTGTTAAAGAGAATATTGAGGCGATGGTCGGTGAGAACTGAAAAATCGGCCATAACGGCGTCAAATGCGGTTTTGTCGGTGACATCGAGTTCAGCGGTGAAACAGTCGTGGTTGAGTTCATCGGCAAGCTTTGATAATCCTTGGGCATCAACATCGGTTGCGCCAACGAACCAGCCCCGGGCATGAAACTGTAGCGCCGTGGCTTTGCCGATACCGCTAGCAGCACCGGTGATAAAGATGGATTGTCGTGTCATCGAGATGGGCCTCTGTGATGAAAATCGGTCATGATACCCCGATACCGGAGGGCACGCTTTTCGTCATTAAGAAAGGTCGGTCAACCACTGCCTGTTCCAGTGGCCCGAAGGTGGGCGCTTGATGAGTCTCCGACGCGTCTTTTGGGGCGCCACTGTCCTGTCCGAGGGACATAGAAGGCATTGAGCCGCGGGGAGCAGGATTGGCTGCTTTTAATCCGAGGATGAGGAATCAAACCGGCAGTGCTCCATCGTATTGTGCTAAGAGTGAGCGTCTGGGCTTTGGGTTAACAGTTTGTGCCCTTAGGCGGCTCGACCTTTGATCCAACCTCTCTGTCTCTATTGGTCTTCGTCGCTGTCTGCGCTTGACGCGTCTTTATCCTCATCGTTGTCCTCGTCTTCGTCGCTTGAAGCCAGGCTAATTGCAGCTTTGACCGGCAGGGTTGCCACGCTAACCGCAGTCTTGGCGGCTGTCGCGACGGCACTCGTGACAACAATTGCAGTGCAGCTGCTGAGACTCAGCAAAATGAGAGTTGCGAGCAGCAGTCTTCCGAGATTTGGGAAGTGGCGTTGAGACGAGAATGGGTCTGTCATACTCATAAGCGGGTCCATGGGTGCCGGTTAGAGGTTATCGGGCGGTAAACCCATGATGCTATATCAAGTCAGTGGCAGAGTCGCGACAAATTTGGGATGCTGAGGATCCGCAGGCGCTTT
>MDTB01002461.1_pt1 | contig 10935 bp, 13 predicted proteins | sample 811161 | NCBI WGS metagenome assembly MDTB01 (sample SAMN05326650, study PRJNA326480) | marine metagenome | isolation source: seawater | place: Mediterranean Sea | collected 2009 | reverse complement strand
TGACTATCTTCTTAATGAGGGCATGCAAATACTTTCAGACTTCACAATATTTAATCAAAAAAATTACTTATCTAAAGCTGCATAAAATATGAAAATTGTATCTTTTAATATTAACAGCATAAGAGCTCGCCCCCATCAACTCATTCATCTTAGAGATACCATTGATCCTGATATAATTGGAATACAGGAAACTAAAGTAAATGATCCTGAGTTTCCAATTGATGAAATTAAGAAAATTGGATTCCATCCAGAGTTTTGGGGACAAAAAGGCCACTACGGAGTTGCAATTCTAAGTAAAAAAAAACCTGAAAATGTACAAAAGGGTTTTATAGATGATTCAGAGGATGACCAAAAAAGATTTATACAGGCTACTTTTAAATGGAAAAGAAAAAAAATTGTTATCATGAATGGATATTTTCCTCAGGGAGAAAATAGATCTCATGAAACTAAATTTCCAAAAAAAATAAAATTTTATGATGATTTAGAAAAACACATTAAAATACTTCAAAAAGTTGAAGAAAATTTAATCGTAATGGGAGATTTTAATGTTGCTCCTACAGAATTAGATATTGGTATTGGCGAGCAAAATGTAAAAAGGTGGTTACGTGATGGAAAGACAGCATTTCTTCCAGAGGAAATAGAAATGTGGAATAAAATCAGAGACTTAGGTTTTATAGATACATGGAGAAATCAAAACCCTGATGAAGGATCAATTTATTCATGGTTTGATTACAGATCAAGGATGTTTGATGATAATCCTAAAAGAGGATTGCGAATCGATCACATACTCTTATCAAAGAATATAGAGCACGAGGTGCTCAACACTGGAATAGACTATTCTTCTAGGGCAATGGAAAAGCCATCAGACCATTGTCCAATTTGGGTGGAATTAAAATAAGGTTTTTTTAGGAAATTTTCTTTTTTCTTTTAGATTGAAAAAATTCTCTTAGAAGACGTGAGCATTGTTCTTGCAAGTGTCCCCCGCTAAAATTTACTTGATGATTAAGATCATCTCTATTTAGAAATTGATCTATCGTTTCAATAGCGCCTGTCTTTGGTTCATTTGCACCGAAGTATAAAAAATTAATTCTGGCGTCCACAATCGCCTTTGCGCACATATGACAAGGTTCTAGTGTGACATAAATGTCACATCCGTTGAGTCTATAATTCTTTATGAATTGGCTAGCTTGATTAATTGCATTAATTTCCGCATGAGAACAAACTGAACTTTTTGCTATGACCTGATTAAAGCCTCTACCAATAATTTTGCCATTATAAACAACAATCGCTCCTACTGGCACTTCATCATTTTTAAATGCGAGTTTTGCCATAGTTATAGCCTCACTCATAAAATAATTAATATTGTTTTTGACTACCAACAATTTAAAAAATCTTACATTTCATAGAAACTTTGCCCATTCTGTAAGCGGTCTTCTTTCTGATTGTAAAGAGTTAACTTTAGCAGTATCGTCTTTGAATCCTATTGCCATTCCGCAAAACAGCATATCGCTATCTTCAGATTTTACAAATTTAGAAACACTTTCATGCTTAATTGACCAAGCCTCTTGAGCACAAGTATCCAATCCAGCCTCTTGAGCAAGCAACATAAAGGTTTGTAAAAACATTCCTAAATCAGACCATTGTGGAGGCCCCATTTGTCTATCTACATAGCAAAATATTGCAGCTGGAGCACCGAAGAAATTAAAGTTTTTCATGACCTGAAGAATTCTAGCTTCTTTGTCCTCCCTTGGTATGCCTAATAATGAATACATTTGCTCACCCAGTTCATATCTTGATGATCTATATGGTTCTTTTAAATTAGGAGGATAGATCTCGTATGCAGGATTTTCTGGTTTATCCCAATTTTCCTGGAACTTTAAAAAATCTTTCATTGATTTACCATTTAAAACAAAAATTTTCCATGGCTGCAAATTACCTCCACTAGGACTTCTGGATGCTTTAATTAAAAGATCTTTAATAGTTGCATTTTTTACAGGGGTCTCAAGAAAGGATCGTACTGAAACTCTCGATTTAATTGCTTGGGATACATTCATACTAGTTCTCTCCAACTCTCATAATAATTTTTTTAGTTTCATTGAAAATTGATCTATCAAGGCTAATTATTTTTTTAAAAAGCGCCTGCGCAGTCTTATCTAAAATATATTCAGGTCTTTCCATCCACAAATTTATTTTAAATAATAAATCTTCGCATGAACTGAATAGAATTTCTTGATTTTCATATAAAGCATTATGGTCATCCGAGTATTCTGCTAAAAAAAAAGTATTGAAATAAGGTATTTCATATGATCTGCTGGTAATGGTGTCATAATTACTTTTTCTAAGAAAAATCAAATTAATTCTTGAAGATTTTATTATTTCTTCGTAACTATCGCCATAAACGGGCGGATGCAAAATTAAGTTTTGATTTGAATTTTCTGGCCAATCAGAACCAAAAATATCAATCTTAATATTATTTTCAGCAAGAAAAAGTAAGTGCTTAAATCTATCTTCCTCATAAGTTCCAACAAAAGTTACATCATAAATTTTTTGTTGATGGATATTGTTTGCTGTATCTGTAAATTTAATATTTAAAAATCTGCTATCAAAGCTATCATGAAACTTAAAAATATTATCCATATGATCTAATTTATTTAAAATAAAATCTTTAGTAGTAAAAACAAAATCATAATGCTTCAGTAATGGCAAATGTAATTTCGCAAAATTATGAGGCAGCATAAAATTATCTTCTGAGACAAAGACAATCTTAATGTGAGGTTTAAAAAATTTAAAAATCTTAATGGATACTTGATTGAATATAGGAAAGTTATCTATCCATATCAGATGGTTCTTTTTAAAAATTACGTGTAATAACAAATACCAGGGAGCCAAAAACGATAATGAAAATCTAAGATATATTTTAAGAATAAACTTTAGAAAAATATTCCCTGGATTCCAATTAACTTCAATAAAATTACAATTAGGAAGTATTTTTTTTAGGGCTTCTAGCCTAGCATAACTTCTTCTAGATTTATTAGAACAATCACCTATAAATATTGCGTCATGTGCACTTAATAAATTAAATTTATCATCAAGCATGAAAATTAATTAAAGATAATCTGTAAATCTTGGCTTTGAGGATTGTTTGGCATATCTATCTCATTAGGACATGATGCAACTTCAGAGCTATTGAATGTTGAAGATGAGTATGTGCATTCAATTGCAATAGGCACATCAGATTTATTTACACCACCATAATTATTTATATGAACGTGGCACAGTTTTAACGAAAAATTATTTGTGAATCTAATAATTTTATCAATGTTCAAATCGACATTGTGAAACTCAATTACCATCCCAGAAATTTTATCCGAAATATGAACAAGGTGGTCAAGCAACCTATATTCTGAACCCTCGATATCAATTTTTAAAAAAACTTTTTTATCTTCTTCAAGAAAGTATTTTTCAACTAAATCATGAAAAGAAATAAATTCCTCTCCCTTCATATCATCGACTAACAACTTTATATGTTTTGTGGAACCCTTGAAAAAAAAATGATATTTGAAAACCGTTTTAATCCAATGAAACAAAAGAGAGAGATTGTCGATACGTATAATTGATAAAATTAGATTTTTAATAAATCTAGATTGGCCAACAGTTCCATCAAAAATGTATGTTGGAATTTTATGCAAGTTAACAAAGTGTTCTTCAAAACTCCAATCATCATTCATACCCAGACCAATTAGACGGTCAGAGATTTCAATATTTCTACTATCAATAACATAGCCACCATCAAAATCTTTACCTAGTCTTTTTAATGTTCTGCACAAAGAGGGTTGAAGGTCTTTAGGCAAAAAAACTTGGTTCATGTTGAATATCTTTTAATATCCTCTTCAACCATCATATGTACTAATTCTTTAAAGCTAGTTTTTGGTTGCCATCCTAAAATATTTTTTGCTTTTGAGTTGTTACCACATAAGCTATGTAGCTCAGCAGGCCTCTTGAAAGCAGGTGCTGTTTGCACATAATTACTCCAATCTTTAATTTCGGCAGCATTAAAAGCTATATCTAGTAAATCTTGAATACTATGCTGTACGCCTGTTGAAACAACATAATCATCTGGATCATCTTGTTGCAACATTAACCACATAGCCTCAACATAATCTCCAGCAAAGCCCCAATCACGCTTAGCATCAAGATTTCCTAAAACTATCTTATCTGCTTTACCACATTTTATTTGCGCAACACCATCGGTAATTTTTCTAGTGACAAATTCTTTTCCGCGAATTGGTGATTCATGATTAAATAAAATTCCATTAGATGCATGAATGCTAAAACTCTCTCTAAAATTTATAGTCATCCAATGAGCATATAATTTAGAGACTGCGTAAGGAGATCTTGGTTTAAAAGGAGTAGATTCATCCTGAATTGAGGTATCAGCATTTCCAAATAGCTCTGAGGTTCCAGCCTGATAATATCTCGTATTCGGATTATGCAATTTAATCGCATTCAATGAATTGAGTGTTCCTATTGCATTGACCTCAGATGTTGTTTTATTTAGATCCCAACTAGCTCCAACAAAACTCTGAGCAGCTAAATTATAATATTCATCTGGTTTAATTGATTTTACAAGGTGATTAAGGCAACTATCGTCAGTTATATCCCCACTTATAAGCTCAACACCATCATCAATATCTAAAAATTTTAGGTTATCAAGATTAGGATTAGAATAACGTTTAACCAGTCCATATACTTTATATTCCTTTTCAAGTAAAAGTTTAGTCAAATATGGTCCATCTTGACCAGTCATTCCCAAAACGAAAGCTACTTTTTTCTTCATTCTTATAACACCTGGAATTGAAATAGTTTAATCACATGTAATAAAAAAAATTTTATGAAATACTCATAAATTAAATCATATTTTAATTCTATTTAGACATGATAGCTATCACATCAAGGACTTAATTATCTACTGTGTATCTGTAATTTCAGGAGGAAGAGCTGTTTTTACTATTTTCATTGGATTTTTTGCAGATTCAGAAACAAGTAGAAGATTTTGATAATAGAAGTCTTCAAGCAAGTAGTTATACACAGCAATAGAAATTAAGCCTCGAGAAGTAATTCTATATAACTTGTACTTAAAGGAACTGCATAACCCTAGCAATAACTCAATTGATGCGCCGCTTTTAATCCAGGTTTGGTTATATTCAATTTGTATGTAATCAATTTTATGAGCTTCCATTGATTTTTGTGCTCCAACTAGAGCATCTAATTCGGCTCCCTCAGTATCAATTTTCAAAAATGTTAAATGGTTAATATGATTTTCAGATAAAATACTGTCTATTTTTTTAACTTTAACAGTTCTAGTCTCTCCTTTAAGATAGTAATGTGCATAGAGTGAGTTTGAGCCACTAAACTGATGCGTAGGATCTAGAAAAAATTCTCTTTCACCATCTTCATCTGCCACAGCATAATCTCCAAAAGAAACTCTTTCATCATCAAACGATTCCCGTAATTTTTTAAGAGTGTTAGGACTGGGCTCAATTGCTAATATCTTCAAATTACTAATTTGTACACCAAATTCTAAAAACTTTTTTGTATGAATTCCTAAATTTGCCCCTACATCAAGAACACACAGTTCTTTGACTGAACGGTGGTTTTTAACAATCTCTTCAATCAGCTTAAATTCACCATTCTTTTGTGGTTGATCAAGCCCTCTGCCACTAAGTTTTTTACCAAAGTTTTCAATAAAATATTCTGGAAAATAAATCCATCTTTTAAGCTTATTTCTTAACATGTATCAGTAGATTATTTTTTCAGAGTTATTAGTAGAAATAGCCCTATTGGAATATGCCTTCCGATGAACCTAACAAATTTTTTAGGATAAAATGTCTTGGCTATTTTTAATAACATGCCCTTGTGTCTTTGACCAACTTCACCTTCAAATGTGTCTGCATGCGATACTTGAACTTCAAAATTTGCTTCTGAGAATTTCTCAGTAAGTTCTTTAGCTTCTTTTAAAGAGTATGCCTTGGTGCCTGGAGACTCTAAATGATTAGCAAAAATATCATCCCATGGTCGAAATGGTTTTAACGACATTAGGCCATATCTTAACCAAAGAATAAATCCTGTTGAAGAATACTTATAATAAATCATTATTTTGGCAATACCTCCTGGACGTAACACCCTATGCACCTCTTCAATACATTTTTTTGTATTTGGAGAGTGATGAAGAGTGCCCCATGAATATACTGCATCAAATGAATTATTTTCGAATGATAAATCTTCAGCATTATCGACTTTAAGGTTTGATTTAAGTTTATATATTTCAAACCTTTCTTTTGTTTTTTCTATAGATCTTTGGGTAAGGTCAATGCCATGTAAACTTTTTGGTAACGCTGAAGCAATTGAGCTATGGTCACTCCCCATACCCACACCTATTTCCAACACATCAAGACCTTTATATGATGGGAAGTCTGCAAAGTTTTTTATATATGGCTCTAATTTATATCGTGTTGATGTCTCATTTTTAAAATTTTCATACGCAGAAACACCATGAGCATATATCTCGCCGCAGGAAAATTTATCCCAAAAATCGCGAACATCTTCTAATGAATGTTTTTTGGTTTTCATAATTGTGGCATTAATTGTGGCATTATAAATATAGTTTTATTATTAGAATAAGTTTTTATTATAAATGAAATGCTGTTTTATAACATTATACGTATTTTTAAAAATGTTCATGATCAATCCAAGTAATTCCTATTTAATGAAATTAATAATATGGTCTAACTACAAAAAATATTAGTTGATGCAAGCATGATAGGAAGCAATCATAATTCTGTTCCTCTAAAAATAACACAAGCTTTAAGTAGATATGTAACAGCATTTTATAATTTAGGCATATGTGCAAGCTTAAAAATCTTTATTTATTCTGTATTTTTTAAGAATGAATCTGAAATTTCAATAGAAACTAAAAATTTTGGTAAAATTTTTTGGAATACAAAAAGAGATTGGGTAATAACTCACTTTTATACTCCTCAGCTAGAAATATATAATCCAACCAATGATATTCGAATTAAGACAATAGTAGATTTGGGTGCAAATATTGGAATTGAATCTATCAGAATGTCTCGACTTTATAAGAATGCAAGAATAATTGCTGTCGAGGCAGAGTATGGGAATTTTCAAAAATTACAGAAAAATATTTCTAATTTTGATCAAATAGAGGCAGTGCATGCCGCCATTTGGAGCGAAAACTGCAATCTAGAACTGTGTCCTGCTCGAGATGGTAATAATCAAGGGTGGCATCTAAAAAAAGTAGATACTGGTAAGAGCTTTGACATGACTGGTATGACATTTGAAGAATTAATTCGTTCTCATAGACTCAGATCAATAGATATTTTAAAAATAGATCTTGAAGGGGCTGAAGTAGAATTATTTAGTAATAAATTCAGTGAATGGATTCATGATATAAAATGCATAGTAATTGAATGTCCAGATGGAGATACTCCATTGGCAACCTCATTAATTTTTAAGAAATTTCATGATGCTGATTACAACTTCAATACCTATTTGAATGGAGAAAATTTAATTTTAATTCGAAGTGATCTTAATTGGCTAACAAGATCAATTGAAATTTATTAGTCTTTAAAGCATCCAATGGAAACTAACAAATCATTAAATTTATCCTGAAAATTTTGAGACAATAAGCTTTTTATAAATTATTGAAAATATAATAATCAAAATAAGTTGATTATATATATAGCGAAAAAATATAGTTTATAGCAAACAGCTATCAGATTTTTTCAATTATTTATGTGTAACTTCAATTAATCGATCATACAGCGAATTAGCATCAGAATTTAATTCATTGTTAATATTTGTAGATGTTTGTTTTGTTGAATGCTTAAATTCAAAGAAATAAGTTTCAGGAATATCTAATTTTTTAAGTATTTTTGGCCAGCATTTTTCAGATTTGCAAAGTGTCTCATAACAAATAAAATGTATGTTCTTCTGATCTTTAAAATTATCAAAGCAATTCTTATAAGTTAAATACCACTGCTCTACCCAATGATTGATGGACAAAGGATTCTTGAAATTAGTATTTGTATTAATAATAGGTATGTAGTTTGGGCCAAATTCTGTATGTCCGATCCAGCTCATATAATTTGATATAAATTTATCATCCTTGGAATACTCTATAAATTTTTTATGTTGAACTAATAGTGAATATGCATGCTGCATCGGATCTCTAAATGGGATAAGTATTTTTGAGTTTGGAAAAATTTTTGAAATAACGTTTATTCTTCTTATATTTTGATTGTTTTTACTCAAATATCTTCTCTTTTGATACCTATTATTAATAAGTTGTATATAAGTTTTAAATTTTTCTTCTGTTTCAATATCTTTTTCATCAAATGTTTTCCAAAATACTTCCTCAAAGGCTTCTGGTGACTCTATAGAAATTTCAATTCCATCTTTATGGGCTCTTTCTACATAATGTATTATTTTTTTATCATTTGACCATTTAGACCAAAGATTTGGAGCAAGAACAAATGGCATGTCTTTATATGACAGTGATGCAAATTCATTTGAATGATATAAAGCATTTAATAAGATTGTGGTTCCAGATCTAGCAAGCCCTGCTATAAAAACATGATTATCGATTGACTGAGATGGTGAGATAAAAAAACTCTCATAATCAAAAGCTGCTTCTCTCATAAATTTAGAGGAAAGAGCAAATTGATGCAGTTTTTGTTGAGGCCAAGAATAGTGATTCACTTTGCTACTAATTTTCTAAGATAAAAAAAGCCTATTAAAAAGAATGAAGACTCTATCAAACCAGTCATTGAAGTGGCAGATTTAAGAAAGTCATCAAATAAGATATTGCTTATTAAAAAGAATGCTGCAATACAAATAGAAATAAATAAAATCTGAACAGAGGCCCTTATAATTTTAAACGCATATATGGGAATAATTTTTTCTTTCCAGTGATCACTAATCTTCCTGTTTGGAAGTATGTAAGCAATTCTTTTTGTAATACTGAGCATTACATTTAAGTGAGATATGAAATTTAATCTTAAGAATAGCTCAATGGATAAAATACACCCAAGCAACAAAATAAAATGATTTATCATGGTAGATCATTGCGATGTGATGCTTTTGTGTTTTTCCTATTTTTTAAAGCCCGTTTAATTGGGTAATATAAAATTGCCCAAAATGCTAGTAACACAGCGCCCAAAAAACCTAGAATTGCTGCAATCGCTCCCCCTCCCATTCCTGGTCCAAGATAGGCATAGGATGGGGTTGTAAAAAAAAAAATGAATAAGAAAAAAATAAATTTACTCATTACAAGTCTCCCTAGTTTTTAAAAATTGATTTACATTATTTATATCTTTCTTTGAGTAAAGGATTCTCGACCAAGAAACCATATAAACATTTCCATCATCTCCCCGATTTAAATGAGTCCATCTCAACGATCCATCTTCATTAAAGTATAGGGTTCTTGCATAGTTTGTTTCCTCTATGAATAAATCTCCATTTTGAAGGATTTGACTTGTTCCTTCTGTGATAGTTCTAACATCATGCTTTTGGAAGCTATCAGGTAGATAAAACGAATATATTTTTTTGTTAAAATCATAAATAATTATATTATTAAGTCCATCTACAATATCGCCATTAATGAATGCCTTAGAATTATTATTAAAAATTGAGATTCTATTATCATCTATGATATCTATATCATGCTGATGAAAAAATGGCCCCGCTCCTTTCCAGATAATTTTGTTGGTTGATGGTCTGTATAATAGAATCATCGATTGATGCCTGAGGGACAAGAAAAGATCTCCTTTTTTCCAAAACTCTCCATCACCTAAAACAGGCTGAATATCATTTAAATGAATGGGATCATTATCAAAGTATCTTTCTCCTAAAGAAAATAATAAATACTCTAATCCATTCTCAATAAATATTTTGGAAACGGACTTCTCATAAAGAATGTTGCCCTCAGGAGATAGTTTGACTATTGCATCATCTTTGTAACCTCCACCATTGCCAAATAAAGACTTATTAGCAGCATTAGGAATATTTCTTCCCACTTTTTCAAAAGGAAGGCTTTGGGGATACATATGGCTAGGAACCCAAATATTTCCTTCGTAATCTCTTTCTATTGAATGATGGAACAAGTCATGAGTATTTTGAAAAATTAAATTTGAGCATGAGCTTATTTTGATAAATTGAGAGGTCCTTTTAAAAAATAGATTCCCATCCTTATCAAGCAACGGGTGTCTTAATATGCTTCGATAGTTGTTATTATCTCTATTCAGATATTTAAACTCATCTACTTTATCAATCAAATTATTAAATGCATCTATATCAGGATTCCAAGTATGAAGAATTCTAAAATTAGTTAAATCAATTAACTCAACAAGTCCTTCCTTTAGGTTGCCATCATATCTTGATAAAAGTAAATATGATTCATATGAATTAGGAGTTCCATTAAAACCATCTAACAATGGAAATCTGTCTTCGAGGGTTAAATCCGAACTCAATGTTTTTAAATATACAGGAATCTCTGAAAGAAATAATGCAGTCTTAGATGCCCACCCAACTTTAATACTTCCAACTAATTCCTGTCTTACAAGAATTCCAAAACTAATCGCAAAAAGGATGCTTAAAAGTATTGCTAAGTATAGGATCCATATTTCAATCTTTTTAAACATTAGCCCTATTATAACTTTATACAAATTTATTTACTCGTCTAAATATTGAGTTTCTAATCTAGTTATTGAATTGTCTTACATTTTTAAATCCATTGCCCATCTTTGCCTAACAACATCTTTGATGTATTCGGAATACAATTTCGCACCATTTTTATTTAGGTGGAAACCATCGGTTCGAAAAAAAATATTCTCATTTGAATGGCTATAAAAATTT
>MDTB01208956.1_pt1 | contig 10936 bp, 8 predicted proteins | sample 811161 | NCBI WGS metagenome assembly MDTB01 (sample SAMN05326650, study PRJNA326480) | marine metagenome | isolation source: seawater | place: Mediterranean Sea | collected 2009 | reverse complement strand
TTATTCCTATTAAAGATTTTTCATAATCATTAATCAAATTATCTACTGAAACATTTAATGTTTCAATTATCAGAGAGGGATAAAATCCAAAAAATATAACAAGGAAAGCTAAAGATGCTAGCATAATAATCTCAAGTTTATTGATATCTTTTAAAGTTTTGATTTCTTTATTAACAATGTTTCCAAAAATAACTCGTTTAGTGAGCCACAACATATAGGCTGCTCCTAGTACTACTCCGAATGTTGCTAACATTGCTACTAGATAATTTTTTTGAAAACTTCCTACTAAAACCAAAAATTCACCTAAAAACCCTGTGGTTCCTGGTAAACCTAAAGCAGCTAAAGCAAATATAATAAATAAGAATGAATATTTTGGTAAGTAACTGACTAAACCTCCATAAGTACTTATTAGTCTGGAATGCATTCTGTCATAAACAACTCCAACACACAAAAAAAGTGCAGCTGAAATTAATCCATGACTTATCATTTGAAAAATACTACCTTCAATTCCTTGTTTTGTTAGGGTGAAAATACCTAATGTCACATAACCCATATGAGCAACTGATGAGTATGCTATTAATTTTTTCATATCATCTTGCATTAATGCAACGAGCGAAGTGTAGATAATTGCGACTATACTTAGGAAATAAATTAAAGGAGTAAAAAATTCTGTAGCGACAGGAAACATTGGTATAGAAAATCTTAAAAAACCATATCCTGCCATTTTTAAAAGTATAGCGGCAAGTATTACTGAACCAGCTGTTGGTGCTTCTACATGTGCATCTGGCAACCAAGTATGAACTGGCCACATAGGTGTTTTTACGGCAAATGAACTAAAAAATGCTAACCACAGTAGATTTTGATATTCTTTTGGAATTTGAATTTCATAAATTTCAGTAATGTCTGTTGTGCCTGTAAGCCAATAAATTACTATGATAGCAACCAACATCAAAACTGATCCAAGTAAAGTAAATAAAAAAAATTTAAAAGCAGAATAAACTCTTTTAGGACCTCCCCAAACTCCAATTATTAAAAACATCGGGATTAATCCTGCCTCAAAAAATAAATAGAAAATTACCAAATCCAATGAACAGAAAACACCGATCATAAAAGTTTCTAATATCAAGATTGCTATTAAAAACTCTTTCACTCTTTCTTTAACGCTATTTATACAAGAAATAATACAAATTGGAGTTATAAAAGTTGTAAGAATTATGAACAAAATTGAAATTCCATCAACTCCTAATTTAAACTTGATAAAATCATTTATCCAAGTTTTTTCTTCTACAAATTGAAATTCTGATGAAGATAAATCTAATGAATACCAAAGAAACAAGGAGAGTATAAAAGTTGCAGTACTTGCAAAAAGTGAGATATAAATTGCTCCAAAATTATTTTTCTGATCTTTAGATAAAAAAATAAATAATGAACTTGCTAATGGTAAAAAGATTAAAGTAGATAATATAGGAAAGTTCATTTTAATTTAAAATTAAATAAGTTAATAAAATTGATAATCCAATTAACATTACAAAAGCATAGTCATAGATAAATCCTGTTTGGAATCTTCCAGCTCTATTTGAAATATTTTTCACTAATTTTGAAATTCCGTCAGGACCAAATCTATCAATTGTTCCTAAGTCTCCTTTTTTCCAAAAAAAGAAACCGATTTTTTTTGCTGGTTTTACAAATATAGATTCATATAATTCATCAATGTACCATTTGTTTAACAAAAAATTATACAATGGTTCATTTGTTTTTTTAAAACTTTCTAAAACCTTTGGGTTAGAAATATAATAATAAAATGACAATGGTATAGATATCACTACAATAATAGGAGTAGTTAATAAAAACCATGTTGGGATATGGTCGTGTTTTATTTCATTAAGAAAAAAAATTGAGGAAAGCCAAAATTCATTGCTATGATGACCAATTAAAATTTCTTTAAAAATATATCCTGCTAATATAGCTCCAATCGATAATAGAAATAACGGAATTAACATAACAATCGGTGATTCATGGGTCTCGCTAATTGAAACAGTTTTATTATTATAGGGACCATGAAAAGTTTTAAAAAACAGTCTCCAGGAATATATTGATGTTAAAAAAGCCGTAAAAATTCCAACAGTAACAGCATAATTGCCTAATGTTGAGTTTGTTAGATAAGCAAATTCAATTATAGCATCTTTAGAGTAAAATCCTGATAAAAAAGGGAAACCTGTTAGAGCTAAAGTCCCAATTAACATAAAAATGTATGTAAAGGGAAGTTTTTTCATCACTCCTCCCATTTTTCTTATATCTTGCTCATCCTTAAAAGCATGGATTATTGAACCAGAACCTAAAAACAATAGAGCTTTAAAAAAAGCGTGAGTAAACAGATGAAACATCGCGACGTGATATGCACCTATACCTGTTGCAAAGAACATGTAGCCTAGCTGACTACAAGTTGAATAAGCTATGATCTTTTTAATATCATTTTGAACTAAAGCAACAGATGCAGCAAATATTGCTGTTAACATACCAACTATTGTTACTAAATTTAAAGCAGTCTGTGAATATTCAAATAATGGAGAACATCTAACTACTAAAAAAACTCCTGCAGTCACCATAGTAGCAGCGTGTATCAATGCAGAAACTGGGGTAGGCCCTTCCATTGCATCTGGTAACCAGGTATGAAGTAAAAATTGAGCTGATTTACCCATAGCGCCTAAGAACAAAAATAAGCAAATTAGAGTTATTAAATTTGACTCAAAACCAAAAAAGACGAATTTTTTTTCTATAAATTCCGGTGCTAACTGAAAAACTTCTTCAAAGTTAATTGTACCAAAATATAAAAATATCAAAAATATTCCAATTGCTAAACCAAAATCTCCAACTCTATTAACTATAAATGCTTTAATTGCAGCATTGTTTGCCGATTCTTTTTTGTACCAAAATCCAATTAGCAAATAAGAACAAAGACCAACTCCTTCCCATCCAAAAAATAATTGTAAAAAGTTATCAGAAACAACTAGAACTAACATTGAAAAAGTAAAAAGAGAAAGATAAGACATGAACCTAGGCTTATGAGAGTCATGACTCATGTATCCAATTGAATAAATATGAACTAAAGCTGAAACAAAAGTTACAACTACTAACATGATTGAACTTAATGGATCAACATTTATAGACCAATTTGCAATAAAATTACCAGAACTTATCCATTCAAAAATTATATAATTACCATAAGAGCCATTATTAATTCCATGCCAAAATACAATAATTGAGATTACAGCAGAACATATTACGAAAAAACTTGTAACAATTTCTGAAAAATATTTTGTAAAAGATCTTCCAATATAACCAATTATAGAACCTATTAATGGAAGAAAAATTATAGCGTATTCCATTTAACCTTTCATACCATGAATATCTTCAACTCTTATTGATCCTTTATTTCTATAATATATTACAATTATTGCTAAACCTATTGCTGCTTCTGCTGCCGCAACAGTTAAAATAAGCATTGTGAATATTTGTCCCAAAATATCCCCTGAAAAAATTGAAAAAGAAATTAAATTTATATTTACAGCTAAAAGAATTAACTCTATAGACATTAATATTACAATTACATTTTTTCTATTGAGAAAAATTCCCATAACACCTAAAAAAAATATTATAGCACCCAAAGATAAGTAATGACCTAAACCAATTTCAATCATCTATTTTTACTCCCTTATTAGACTGAACCTCTTTTAATTCCACTGAAGATAAAGGGTTCCTAGAAATTTGCTTTAAATAACTTTGTTTTTTTACTCCTGATCTCTTTCGAAACGTAAGTAAAATAGCTCCTATCATTGATAGTAAAAGAATTATTCCTGCTAATTGAAAATATAAAATATAATCAGTATACATTACCATTCCTAGCTGATGAGTATTAGAAATAGTTGAAAGTTCGAGCGTGCTACTTGACATTAAATTATCTTTGTATTTCCAGCCTCCTACAACTACTAAGATCTCTAAAAATATTAACACACTTACTATTAATCCGGTTGGTAAATGAGTGGATCTTTTTCCAATAAACCATGATTGTTTTTGCTCAGCTACATTTAGCATCATTACTACAAATAAAAATAAAACAGCAACTGCACCCACATATACAATCAATATAATCATTCCTAAGAATTCTGCTCCAACCATGATAAATAAACAACCAACTGAAATAAAATCTAATATTAAAAAGAAAACAGAATTTACAGTGCTTCTTGATGTAATAACCATTAAAGAAGAAAAAATTGCTATTATTGAAAAAAAATAAAAAAATACAGAATGAGCTATCATTTATTATCTGTAAGGTTTGTCTAGCTTTATATTTTTAGATAAAACTGACTCCCATCGATCTCCGTTATCTAAAAGTTTTTCTTTGTTATAATAAAGTTCTTCTCTAGTTTCTGTGGCAAATTCAAAATTTGGTCCTTGCACAATTGCATCTACGGGACAAGACTCTTGGCATAACCCACAATATATACACTTCAACATATCAATGTCATATCTTGTTGTTTTTCTACTACCATCAGCTCTTTCGGTTGACTCGATTGTTATAGCTTGAGCTGGGCATACCGCTTCGCATAACTTGCAAGCAATACATCTCTCTTCTCCATTAGGGTATCTTCTTAAAGCGTGTTCACCTCTCATTCTTGGGCTAATTGGGCCTTTTTCGAAAGGATAATTAATTGTTTTAGATTTTTTAAACATTTCTTTAATTGCTAAATATAAGCCTTTAATAAATTCAATTAAAAAAATTGTTTTAAATATTCTAGATAAACTCATTAAAAATTTCCTTTTGGTAATTTATCAAAAAATAACAAAAAACTTGCTGTTAAAACTAAATATACAAGAGAAAAAGGAAGAAATATTTTCCAACCTAGTCTCATAAGTTGATCATACCTATATCGTGGTACTATTGCTTTTATCAAAGCAAATAGAAAAAATAAAAAAAGAATTTTAAATATCATCCATACAGGACCTGGAATTAAATTAATTGGGTAAATATCTATTATTGGTAGCCATCCACCTAAAAACAAAATAGATCCCATTGCACACATTAATAAAATATTTGCATATTCTCCCAACCAAAACATAGCATACATCATTCCTGAGTATTCTGTTTGATATCCCGCAACTAATTCAGCCTCAGCTTCTGGTAAATCAAAAGGTGGTCTATTAGTTTCCGCTAGAGCAGAAATAAAAAAAATCACAAACATTGGAAATAAAGGTATCACATACCAAAGTTCTTGTTGGGCTAACACTATGTCTTTTAAATTTAATGACCCCACACACAGAAGAACATTTATAATAATAATTCCAATTGAAACTTCATAAGAAACCATTTGAGCTGCAGATCTTATTGCTCCTAAAAAAGGATATTTAGAATTAGAAGCCCAACCTCCCATAATGATTCCATAAACACCTAAAGAAGAAACAGCAAACAAATATAATATTCCTACATTTATATCTGATAAAACGAATTGCTCACTCATTGGAATTACTGCCCAAGAAACTAATGCTAAAGTCATTGTTACTATCGGGGCTAATATAAAAACAGTTTTGTTAGCACTAGCAGGTATTATTATTTCTTTAAATATATATTTTAATGCGTCAGCAATAGTTTGAAAAAGTCCGAAAGGGCCTACAACATTTGGGCCTCTTCTTTTTTGGACTAATCCCCAAACTCTTCTATCAAGCCATACAATCATAGCAACAGAAACCAAAATAGGTATTAATAAAAATAAAATTTTATAAATTTCATTCATTAAGATTTGAAAATATTCGTACATAATTTCTAACCAGTTTTTTTGATTTTTTGATTGATTAGTCGACACTCACTCATAGTTTTAGACGCACGAGAAATTGAGTTAGAATAATAATAATCAATTGGTCTAATATATATTTCTTCACTTATGAATTCAGAATCTATTTTTTTATTAACAGTAATTTTTTTTTCAGGAAGTTCATTTAATTTAGTAAAATTTACAATTTTATCTAAAGCTTCTTTTCTTAAAAGCTCAAATTTGTAGGTTTTATGATCTTCATTAATTGCGTTTAAAATTAAATTAAAAATTTTCCAATCTTCTTTAGCTTCTCCAATTGGATAAGAAGCTTTAACACACTCTTGAACTCTACCCTCCAAATTTTCGTAAAGACCATTTTGTTCTGTATAAGTGGCATTAGGCAAAATTACATCTGCTATTTCAGCTCCTTTATCTCCATGACTGCCTTGGTAAACAATAAATTCATCATTTTTTTTAATTTCTAGATTGTCTGAACCTAACAAATATAAAAATTTAAATTTATTTTCTTTTAATTTATCAAAAAAGGAAAAATCATTTTTGTCGTTAGGTAAAATATTTAAGTCTATCGACCCGACTGTAGAAGCGTTTTGCATTAAAACATTTAAAGAATTCCAATCTTTAGAAATGAATTTATTTGTATTTAAAAAATTTTTTATTTCTTCAAAAATATATTTTCCACATTTTAGTTCTAAAGCAGACTCTCCAATAATTATTAAAGGTTTTTTTGAAGATAATATTTTATTTGAAAAATCACTTTTTTTTTCAACTAAATTTTTGATATCGTCTGTTTTATTGCCTATTATAGTATAATCGTAAGTAAGATCACCAGGGTTTCCTATGGAAAAAATCGGAACATTATTTTTTTTATATGCTTTTCTTATTCTGGCATTTAACATAGTTGCTTCAAATCTTGGATTTGTTCCAACTAATAATATGAAATCAGCCTCTTCTATTCCTTGAATTGAGGAATTAAAAATATAATTCATTTTTTCGTCAGAATTTATATAAAATTTTTTCTCCCTAGATTCAAAATTTTCACAATTTAAATACTTAAGAAATTTTTTGAAAGCTAAAGAGTTTTCTAAACTTATCATATCTCCTACGTGTCCTGCTATTTCACTAGGGTTAATTTCTTTAATTTTATTTTTTATTATCTCTATTGCTTCATCCCAATTCGATTTTAATAATTTATTATTTTTTTTAATGTAAGGTACGTCCAATCTTTGCTTAAGAAGACCATCACATGAGTATCTTGTTTTATCAGAAATCCATTCTTCATTTATTTCGTTATTTAACCTTGGTAATACTCTTTTTACCTCCCAATTGTATGTATCAACTCTTATATTTGATCCGACAGCATCCATAACGTCTATGGTTTCGGTTTTTTTAAGTTCCCAAGGTCTTGCTTCAAAAGCATAAGGTTTTGATGTTAAAGCTCCTACAGGACACAGGTCTATAACATTTGCTGAAAGCTCAGACTCCATAGATTTTTCTAAATAAGTTGTGATTTCCATATTTTCTCCTCTACCTATTGCTCCAATCTCTGGCACGCCAGCTACTTCTGTCGCAAATCTCACACAACGAGTGCAATGTATGCATCTCGTCATTTGAGTCTTGATCAAAGGACCCATGTATTTTTCTTTTACTTCTCTTTTGTTTTCTACGAATCTAGATTTATCAACTCCATAGTATAGAGATTGATCTTGTAAATCACATTCTCCTCCCTGATCACAAACTGGACAATCCAAGGGATGATTAGCTAGTAAAAATTCCATCACACCTTTTCTAGCTTTTTCTACCATTGTAGTATTGGTTTTGATATTCATACCTTCAGCAGCCGGCATAGCACAAGATGCTATTGGTTTCGCAGACTTTTCCATTTCAACTAAACACATTCTACAATTTCCTGCTATTGATAATTTTTCATGGTAACAAAATCTTGGTATTTCTATATCTGCTAGTTCACATGCTTGTAAAACTGTCATGCCTTTTTCAAACTCTATTTCTTTATCATTAATAATAATTTTAGGCATTTTTATTCTCTAATAAATGTTGATCTACCAAATAAGGGTTATTTACTTTTTTCTTTATCAATGGTTCTTCTCTACACCTGCTTTCAATTTCTTTTTTAAAGTGTCTTAATAATCCTTGCACTGGCCAAGCAGAGCCCTCACCGAAAGCACAAATAGTGTGGCCTTCAATTTGTTTTGTTACGTCTTCTAATAAATCGACATCACTAAAGGTTGCTTTTCCTTTTGTTACTCTATCTAAAATTCTCCACATCCAACCAGATCCTTCTCTACATGGAGTGCATTGCCCGCAACTTTCGTGTTTATAAAACCTTGCTATTCTTGCCATACAAGCAATAATATCTTGCTGCTTGTTGATTACTACGACACCCGCAGTTCCTAAACCACTTTTATTTTTTATTAAAGAGTCAAAATCCATAGTGATTGTATCGCATATTTTTTTTGACAATAATGGCATCGAAGACCCGCCAGGTATAACTGCTTGAAGATTATCCCAACCCCCTATTACACCTCCAGCATGTTTTTCAATTAAATCTTTTAGTGGAATACCCATTTCTTCCTCTACGTTGCAAGGTGAATTAACATTTCCTGAAATGCAAAATATTTTTGTTCCAGTATTTTTTGGTTTACCAATTGATGCAAACCATTTTCCTCCTTTTCGAAGTATAGTTGGAACTACTGCTATAGTTTCAACATTGTTCACTATTGTTGGGCAGCCATACAAACCAACAAGAGCAGGAAAGGGTGGTTTTAACCTTGGTTGGCCTTTATTTCCCTCAATGCTTTCGAGTAAAGCAGTTTCTTCACCGCAGATGTAAGCGCCTGCACCGTAATGAATATGAATGTCTAAATCCCATCCTGAACCGCAGGCATTTGTTCCCAAAAATTTCTTCTCGTATGCTTGATTAATTGCTTCTTGTAATCGTTGCCCTTCATTAAAATATTCTCCTCTGATGTAAATGTAGCAAACATGCGCGTTTATTGCATAACTTGCAATTAAACAACCTTCAATTAATTTTTGTGGTTCAAACCTTAGGATGTCTCTATCTTTACATGTGCCTGGCTCTGACTCATCAGCATTTATAACAAGATAATGAGGTCGTGAACCAACATCTTTTGGTGCAAATGACCATTTTAATCCAGTTGAAAAACCCGCTCCTCCTCTACCTCTTAATTCAGAAGTTTTAATTTCATTAATTATCCATTCACGACCTCTAGAAATAATTTCTTTTGTATTTTTCCAATCTTCTCTTGTAATAGCATTATTTATATCCCATCCAAATTCATTGTATAAATTTTTAAAAATTTTATTTTCTTTTTTAAGCATGTTTTTCTCCGTTAGGATTATAAAATTTTTCAGGAGATGTATTTTTTCGGCCTCTGTATGATCCAGGTTTTAAAGGCTTATCTTTAATTATAGATTCTAAAATTTCTATAGTATTTTTTTCATCTAAATCTTCATAATAATCATTATTAATTTGTATCATAGGTGCATTAACACATGCTCCAAGACACTCGACCTCCATCCAAGAGCAGCTTCCTTTTTTTGAAATTTCATTTTCGTTAGGAGATATTTTTTCTTTACAGAGTTTAACAATCTTATCTGCTCCTCTTATTAAACATGGAGTTGTAGTACATACCTGGATTAAATGTTTACCTACGGGAGCTAAATTATACATACTATAAAAAGTTGATACTTCATAAACTGAAATGTACGGCATAGACAAAAGTCTTGCTATTAACTTCATAGCAGCTAAAGGTATCCAATTATCATTTTGTTTTTGGGCTAAATACAGTAAAGGCATCACGGCGCTTTTTTTATTTTTTTTTGGATATTTTTTAAGTATCAACTCAATTTTATTAAGATTTTCATTTGAGAACTTAAAATCTTCCGGTTGGATGTCATGAACTTTTTTCATAGTCATCGATCTACCTCCCCAAACACTATGTCCAAAGAGCCTAATACTGCTGGCACATCGGCTAACATATGTCCACGAATGAGATAATCCATGGCTTGTAAATGTGAAAACCCTGGAGCTCTAATTTTACATCTATAAGGTTTATTACTACCGTCGGATATTAAGTATACTCCAAACTCTCCTTTTGGAGCCTCTACTGCTGAGTATACATCGCCCCCAGGAACTCTATAACCTTCGGTAAATAATTTAAAATGATGTATTAAAGCCTCCATGGATTGTTTAAGATCATCTCTATTAGGAGGAGAAATTTTTCCATCTATTGATTTAACTGGTCCTTTAGGAAGTTTTTCAATGCATTGTAATATTATTTTTATGCTTTCACGCATTTCTTCAATTCTACAAAGATAACGATCGTAACAATCTCCATTTTTTCCTACTGGTATTTTAAAATCTAAATCACTATAAATTTCATAAGGCTGGGACCTTCTTAAATCCCAAGGAACACCTGATCCTCTAAGCATTACTCCTGAAAAGCTATGATCTAGTGCCTCTTGCTTTGTAACAATTCCAATTTCGACATTTCTTTGCTTAAAAATTCTGTTATCTGTAAGCAATCCTTCTAAATCATCGATAATAATTGGAAAAGATTTACAAAACTTTTCAATATCTTCAATTAATTTCAATGGTAAATCTTGATGTACTCCCCCAGTTCTAAAATAGTTTGCATGAAGTCTAGATCCTGATGCCCTTTCATAAAATGTCATAAGCGTCTCTCTTTCTTCAAATCCCCAAAGTGAAGGTGTAAGAGCCCCAACATCTAAAGCTTGTGTAGTTACATTTAATATATGACTTAGAATTCTGCCAATTTCACAAAAAATTACTCTTATATATTTTGCTCTTATAGGAACCTCTATATTTAATAATTTTTCTGCTGCTAAAGCAAAAGCGTGTTCTTGATTCATAGGAGCGACATAATCAAGTCTATCAAAGTATGGTAATGCTTGAGTGTATGTTTTTTGCTCGATAAGTTTTTCTGTCCCTCTGTGAAGAAGGCCAATATGAGGATCTGCTTTTTCCACTACTTCACCATCTAATTCTAATATAAGTCTTAAAACTCCATGCGCTGCAGGGTGTTGCGGACCGAAATTTAAACTCATTG
>MDTB01027752.1_pt1 | contig 10936 bp, 8 predicted proteins | sample 811161 | NCBI WGS metagenome assembly MDTB01 (sample SAMN05326650, study PRJNA326480) | marine metagenome | isolation source: seawater | place: Mediterranean Sea | collected 2009 | reverse complement strand
CATGTTTTTTGGAAACCAAGCTGCAATATCATAAAAATATTTAACACCATTTTCCCAAATTTTACTATTTTTACCAGTTGTTGGTGATGTGATCATACTTTCAACCATTCCAGTAGAGAATGCTTGACTGATCGCTACTGCCTCTAGTTTAGTTGGTTTCATACCTGTAAGTTCTGCAATTCGAATTGTCGCAGAATTGTATGCTCTAAATTTAAGTCCTTTAAGATCACTTACAGAATTAATAGCTTTTTTACTATATAACCCTTGAGCTGGCCAAGGAACTGCATAAAGAAAAACTAAACCTTTTTCATCAAGTCCTTTAACCAATTCCGGTTTTGAAACTTTATAAAGTTTTTGTGCATCAGAGTAAGTTTGTGCAACAAAAGGAATCGAATCCACTTCTAACAGCGGATCGAAACTTCCGTGTGCAGACATAAATCTTTCACCAATTTGTGTTTGCCCAGTTTGTACAGCTCTTAGAATAGCTCCGCCTTTAAATAAAGAACCGCCTGGGTGAGTTTTAATTGTAAGTTTACCGCCAGACTTCTCAGTAACAGCATCTGCAAATTCTTTTGCGTTTGCTGAATGGAAGTTGCTTGCTCCGTAAGCCAAAGCCATATTCCATGTCTCTGCTTGCGCTGTACTGAGTGTAATAAACAAAGATGTAATTATTACACCAATTTTTTTTAAAATTTTCATTTAACCCCCTATGTTTGAAATATTTTAATATCTTATTTGACTAGTTGGCTTAACAAAAATCAAGAGAAATTTTAAAATTTTTTAAGTATTTTTGAGAAATAAAAGTTAAGTGTTATTGATCTTATTAACATAAAAAATAATACAGATAGCCAAAGTCCATTATTACCCAAATAATCAACTGCGTAAATAGAAAATACAATGAATAAAACAACCGAGATGAACATTGCGTTTCTCATTTCAGACGTTTGTGTTGCACCGATAAAAATTCCATCAAATTGATAACAAAATGAAGCTACTGGAGGTATTAAAATTATCCAAAAAATAAAACCATAAGCTAAAAATCGGATATAATCTAAATCAGTAAAAGTGTTTATTATAAGTTTATAACTTAAAACGTAGAAAAATGAGATTATAATTCCAGAATAAAAACTTAATTCAAAAGAATTAATTACTGTCTTTATAAAAACTTTTTTTGTTTTTCTCCCTATTACAAAACCAATGATGGATTCTGTTGAAAAAGCATAAGAGTCTAGGAAAAAAGATGCTAACATTATGAACTGCAATAACAATGTATTTGCGGCAAGATAATCTTCTCCCAATTTTGCACTTTGAAATGTAATCCATAAAAATGCAAAAAGTAAAAAAACACTTCTCAAAAATATATCAAAGTTAATATTAAAAAGTTTCATAATTTTTTTTCTTATAAAAATTTTTTCAAATCTTGGAATTTGATTAAATCGATGTTTAAAGTAAAAAAAACAAGTAAATATTGAGATGAATACTGTTAAGTATGATGAAACAACTGTGCCAAGAGCTACACCATAGATTTCAAGATTCATGTTATGAACAAAAAATATGCTCAAAAAAATATTCGTAATACAAAAAAATATAACGACTGAACTTGAAAAGAATGTTTTTTGAATACCGAGAAAAAAACCAATTATTACATAAATAATAAGTTCAGCCGGTATTGAGAAGATACGAATTGAAACATATTTTTCTATTAAAATACTAGTTTCCAAAGATGGTGAAAAAAATATATTAATATTTGATAGTAATAATGGCTTGCAAAAAATTACAACAAGGGACAAAATAAGAGCTAATAATAGATTTCTCATTATTGTTCTTGCCACTTCTTTATAATCACCTTTACCTAATGCTTGAGATACCACTCCTACTGTCGCCATTCTTAAAAATCCTAGGCTTCCAATAATCATGGTTAAAACGGATGAGGAAATGCTTAACGCTGCTAGAAATTTTTCACTAGATAAATGACCCATTAATGCTGTATCTACAAAGCCTACAGCTGGAATCGCAATATTTGCAAAAAAAATTGGTACTGATAGCTGAAAAATATAAAGTTTTGAAACGTTTTGTGAATATTTCATTGGCTTATAGCAATAAATTAATCTTTATTCTGATACAATAAGTATATATAAAAATAACATTATTTAATTAAAAATAACAACAGATGTTAGAACCATTTATAATTTTTGTTCAAATAGTCATTATTGATATAGTGATGGCTGCTGACAATGCGATCATTATAGGTCTTATAGCTTCTAGCTACGCAAAAGAAAATAGAAAAAAAATTATTGCTTGGGGAGTTGCGGCAGCATTTATTTTTAGAATTTTCTTTGCCTTAGGTGCCACTGTAATTTTGGAATATGCTTGGCTTAAAATAGCTGGTGGAGTGTTGTTGTTATGGGTGGTAAATAATCTTAGACAAGATTTTTTTAATTCTAAAAAAATTAGATCACCGCTAATAAAATCTAAGGAGCCAACTTCTTTTACCCAGGGTGTTTATAGAGTTTTAATAGCAGATTTAGTTCTCAGCTTAGACAATGTCTTAGGAGTAGTGGGAGCTTCGAAAAATTATTACGCTTTGATGATAGTCGGTCTTATTCTGTCTGTTTTGATAGTTGCTACACTGGCTACATATTTTGCAAACTACATTAAAGAGAACAAATGGTTAGGTTATTTAGGTTTGTTTGTAATAATGGTTGTTGCGATGCAATTAATAATAGGAGGACTAACAAATCTTGAGGTCCTAACTATTAACGAGCGTTTTGAATTTCTTTTCAATATATAAAAAAAACCCGCTTGATAATTTCAAGCGGGTTTAATTTTTTAGTTTTTATAAAATTTTATTAAAATTTATAGCCAACAGATAATCTAATAGCAGTAGCTTCTGTCTCAGCTGTAATAGTGTTAGCGCCAAGAGTTGCTTCTGAACTATCTTTATAACTGTCAAAATCTGAATAAGTAGCTTCTACTTTACCGTAGTAATTTCCACCAATATCAGATTTGAATCCTAATCCAACTTGGTAACCCATAACATTTTGGTCACCGTAGCTCGATCCATCATTTAATGCTTCTTGTGTGTTAATTGTAGTATTTGAAATACCACCTTTAACATAAGCATTTCCACCCATTGCTGAGTAGACAGGATATTCACCATAAATCATTATGAAATTTTTTAACTCAGCTTTAGCTGTGTACTTACCTGTGTCTTGACCGTCTCCAGTTGTAGTAGTATCAGAACGTGATTGGTTACCCAACTCTCTAGTTGGAATGTAAGAAATCCCAATAGCACCACCATTGTCTGTGATGTGTTCAATAAATACTTCTGGAACTAAAACATCTTCAGAATGACTTCCTTTAGTCACTTCTCCTGAGTCACGTAGTGTCTCAGAACCATCTGTCTCTAATGAAACAAATGCTGCAGAAATTCCAATTCCTACCTCAGCTTTTAAAACTGATGTAGAGAACAAAACAACAAGCACACTTAAATAGCTTATTAATTTTTTATTCATACTAATTTCCTTTGTTAATATTAATTGCAATAAATATTGTCTTTTTTTTATATTATTTAGCAATGAGAGTCTAAGTTTATGTAGAACCAACTTCTTTAAAATAATCATAAAAACTCATATTTTTATGGTTTTTTTTACATTAAAATGTGACATTTTTGTCACATTTAACAACTTTATCTACCTATTAAAGGTCGTAAACTTTGCCAACTTATAATTGATATTGTGAAAAGAAGAATGATTAATGTTAAAGGTCTGTCCCATAAAAAATTAAAAGACCCATCGCTAATTAAAAGTGATCTCCTTAAATTTTCCTCCATCAACCCTCCCAAAACAAAGGCTAAAATTAAAGGCGGCATTGGAAAATTGTATAGTCTTAGAAATGTTGCTACAACTGCTATTCCTATCATTAAGAAGATGTCAAAATTATTGAAGGACATTAAATAGATTCCGGTAACTGAAAAAAACAATATAAGAGGTATTAAAAAATTTTTTGGTGTAGCAAGAACTCTTGCAATGTATGGGATCAAAGGCAAATTAAGGATTAGCAGTATAACCATACCTACATACATCGACATAATCACAGACCAAAAGATTTCAGGATTTGTCATATAAAGTCTTGGCCCTGGTTGAATGCCAAAACCTAAAAGTGCACCTAGCATTACTGCTGTAGTTCCGCTTCCAGGTATTCCTAAAGTTAACAAAGGAACAAATGACCCGGAACATGCGGCATTGTTTGCTGTTTCTGGTGCCGCAAGTCCATGGACACTTCCTTTTCCAAACTTTTTTTTTTCGTCGTCATTTACATAATTTCTTTCCATTCCATATGCCAAAAATGATGCAATTGTTGCTCCAGCACCAGGCAAAACGCCAATTAAAAAACCTAAAATAGAAGATCTTGGGATGGATTTTAACATTTTGTTTCTTTCTTCCTTATCTAGTCTTATTGAACCTAGTTGAGAAAGAGAAATTTGTTGAGTAGCACGACTTGGATCTTTCCCTTTTAAAATAATTGTTAAAGCTTCACTCATTGCAAATGTAGCCATAACTATTAAAACAAAGCTAATACCGTCAGTTAAGTTCATATTGTTAAAAGTAAATCTTGTAATATCTGACAAAGAGTCTTGTCCAACTGTTGACAACATTAGACCTAGGATAACCATCATCATGGCTTTTAAAAATTGACCTTTGGAAGAAAAAGCTGACACAGCAGTCAAACCTAAAACCATTAATGCAAAATAGTCGGGGGATCTGAAAGCTAAGCTAATTTTTGAGAGACTTGGAGCTGCAAATAACAAAAATATTGCTGAGATTGTTCCTCCTGCAAAAGAACTATAAGCTGCTATTGCTAAAGCTTTACCAGCTTTACCTTGTTGCGCCATCGGATATCCATCAAAGGCGGTTGCTACAGTCCCTGGTACTCCAGGAGCATTAATTAGAATTGATGATGTAGATCCACCAAATACTGCACCATAATATACTCCAGCCATTAATATTAAACCTGTAGCTGGTTCGAAACCATAGGTGATTGGGATCATTAAAGCTATTGCCGTCATTGGGCCAAGTCCAGGTAGCATTCCAATAATAGTTCCAAAAAAACAACCCATCATTACCATTAGAATGTTTTTGAGACTCAAAGCAGTATGTAAACCTATTAATATTCCTTCAATCATGAAATTATTCCTAACATTTTAAGAAGCGGGTCTCTTAAGTAAATATCTAATACTCCATGTAACAAAAACATAAATAAAGCTACAAATGGAAATGACAATATAAACATCCAAATCCATCTTCTTTCTCCTAGAAGGTAATATGAAAAAAATAAAAATAAAGAAGTTGATAAAAAGAAGCCTGCTTTCAAAATTGTAAAACCATATATGAATGCAATAATAACTAAAAAAAATGTACTTTTATAATCTAAAACTTTGTGATCTACTTTAGAAGGAAGTCTTTCAGGCAAAATCAAATATAATATTGAGAGAAACATTCCAAGATAAGCTAAAAATGTTGGAAAGGTTTTTGCATTAAAGGGTGCATTTTCATCAAATGAAAATACTTGAATTTGATATGTTTGGTAAAGATAAAAGCCTGATAAAATAAAAAAGAGCAGCGAGATAATTTTGTCTGTGCTTATTCTCACTGCTCTTTCTCTATTTAATTCCTCTGGAATTAAATTACTCCTAATTTTTTCATAAGAGCTGTCATTTCTTTAGTTTGTTGTTTTAAAAACTTAACAAACTTTTTATCTGGGTTATAAATATTTACCCAGGCATTTCTTTTTCTAACAACTTCCCATTCAGGTGTTTTTTGAACATCGCCTAGCATTTTAGCAATTTTCTTTTTATCTCCACTGCTCATGTTAGGAGGTCCAAAAAATCCTCTCCAGTTTACGAACTGAACATTAAAGCCTTGTTCTTTTAATGTTGGAACATCAGGTGCGTCTGATACTCTTTTTGGCGCAGTAATACCAATAATTCTAACTTGGTCTCTAGCTCCCATTACTTCTCCCAAACCAGTTGAAAGAATTTGAGTTTCTCCAGATAATAATCCAGCTAAAGCTTTTCCGCCAGCATCGTAAGGAACGTAAACAACTTTGTTTGGATCAGCCCCTGCTTCTTGAAAAGCCAAAGCTCCTATTAAATGGTCCATGCTTCCTCGAACAGATCCGCCAGCCATTTTCACTGATGAAGGATTAGCTTTGTAAGCTGCTACAACATCTTTGAAATTTTTAAATGGTGAATTTTTCGCAACAGCTATTGCTCCATAATCACCTATTACTCCAGCTATAGGCACAACATCTTTGTAAGAAAGAACTCCGCTACCTTTAACATAGCCTTTATGTCTAGTGATAGATCTTAAAACTAAAGGTGTAGATTGAACTAAAACTGTACCCTCTGGTTTTGTGTTAATCATAAATGCAAGAGCTTTTCCTCCTCCTCCACCCGACATATTTTCGAAAGATGCGCTTTTAAGCATCCCTGACTTAGTTAATGCTTCACCAGTTCCTCTAGCAGTTCCATCCCAACCGCCACCAGCACCACCGCCAATTACGAAGTGTAATTTGTCGATTGCAAAACTAGTTGTTGAAATTGAACACAAAAGAACAGTGGCAAATAACAAACCAATAAATTTTCTTATATTTATCATTTTTCCTCCTTTTATTTGAAGGTATATTAAATTTTGAATTGGTAAGAGAGTCAATTAGAAAATAACTAATTTGCTGCTTTTTTTTCTTTGTTTTCCCTTAACTTCTACGTTCAATTTGGGTAGTTCACCTGATTTAAGTTTTCTTAAATCTTGAACAGCTTTTAAAAATCTATCTGACTCTTTTTTGGTGATAATGTCATCAGTAAGTGTTTTAAACTTATTAATATACTCGTTCCTTGTAAAAGGTTTCTTTCCAGCTGGATGAGCATCTGCAACTTTTATTTCTTCTGATATAGAGGAGCCATCTTTCATTTTTATGATAACTTTTCCTCCAAAACACTTTTTGCTAGGATCTTTATCATGATATCTTTTAGTCCATTTTTTATCTTCACGAGTTACTATTTTGCGCCAAAGCTTAACTGTGCTTTTTCTTCTTGCTCTTTGAGGAGTATAAGATTTTACATGATGCCAAGCACCGTCTTCTAGTGCTACAGCAAATATATACATAATTGAATGATCTAAAGTTTCCCGGCTTGCATAAGGATCCATTTTTTGAGGATCGTTTGCACCTGTGCCAATAACATAATGAGTGTGATGGCTTGTTTCTATAGTAATTTTTCTTATGTCTGATAAATTTTTAATCTTTTTATTTAAACTTCTAGCTAAATCAATCAATGCTTGAGATTGATATTCAGCAGAATGTTCTTTGGTATAAGTTTCTAAGATCGCTTTTTTGGGTTCATTAATTCTAGGTAGAGGTACATTATATTTTTTGCCAGGTCCTGACAAAATATATGCTATAATACTATCTTCCCCTTCATAAATAGGACTTGGCGCTCCTTCACCTCTCATGCATCTATCCACTGACTCTATTGCTAATTTACCAGCATGCGCAGGTGCAAAAGCTTTCCAACTTGAAATTTCTCCTTTTCTAGATTGCCTTGTCGAAATAGTTGTATGAAGTGCTTGTTGAATAGATTGATAAATAGTCTCTGTATTTAGTTTTAATAAACTTCCTAGGCCAGCTGCAACACTTGGACCAAGGTGAGCTATATGATCGATTTTATGCTCGTGTAAACAAATTCCTTTTACTAAATTGACTTGCACCTCATAACCAGTGAGAATACCTTTTATCAAACTCATACCATTACATCTTTTTTGTTGAGCTACTGCCAAAATTGCAGGAATATTATCTCCTGGGTGACTATAATCAGCAGCTAAAAAGGTGTCATGATAGTCTAACTCTCTAACTGCAGTAGCGTTAGCCCAAGCTGCCCATTCACAATCAACTTTTATTTTATGACTTAAACCAAAAACACTTGCGCCTTTTTTTCTCTTATGAGCTAATGCCATCTCTCGAGCTGAGATTACCGGCTTCCTATTGAAAGATGCAATTGCAACGGATGCATTATCGATAATTCTATTAACAACCATTTCAAAAGCATTTTTGTTTATTTTTGCTTTATCAGATGCTACTTCAGCTATTTTCCATGCAAGCTGATCTTTCTTTTTTAAATTAGCTTTTGAAGGATGAACTTTAACAGTTATGTTTCTCATTAGTTAAGCATGTTTCTTAGAACATATTGAAGTATTCCACCGTTTCGGTAATATTTAATTTCGTTCTCAGTATCAATTCTACATAGTAATTTTATTGTTTTGCTTGTCCCGTCTTTATACTTAATTTCACAAGACACTTCTTGCCTAGGTTTAACTCCTTTATCAATATCAATAACAGTAACTAATTCTGCTCCAGTAATATTTAACTTTCTTCTATCAAAACCTTCTTTGAATTGGAGCGGCAGAACGCCCATTCCAACTAAATTTGATCTATGAATTCTCTCAAAACTTTCAGCGATTACAGCTTTTATTCCTAATAATTTTGTACCTTTGGCGGCCCAGTCTCTCGATGAACCAGTGCCGTACTCTTTACCTGCAATAACAACAAGGTCATTCTTTCTCTTTTTATATTTAACTGCTGCATCGTAGACACTCATAACTTTTCCATCTGGTTGAAGAGTAGTAAATCCACCTTCTGTTCCAGATGCCATTTCATTTCTTATTTTAATATTACCAAATGTTCCTCTCATCATCACCTCGTGGTTACCCCTTCTAGCTCCATATGAATTAAAATCTTTTTGTTGAATTTGATGTTTCATAAAATAGTCACCAGTCGGACTGTCTTTTTTAATACTTCCAGCAGGTGAAATATGATCTGTTGTTACAGTGTCCGCCAACAATAATAAAATTCTTGCATCATTTATAGGTTTAAATCCCTCAGGTTTATCTGGAAGATTATCGAAAAAAGGAGGTCGTTTTACATAAGTAGAATTTGTTTCCCAGTTGTAGATACTACTATCCACTGTGTTAATTGAACTCCATTCTTTAGGTCCTTTAGAAACATTTGAATAACGTTTGGTAAACATGTCTGCGTTTACAGAACTTAACATTAAATCTTCTATTTCCTTATTACTCGGCCAAATATCTTTTAAAAAAATATCTTTTCCATCATTATCTTTGCCTAAGGAAGTTTTATACAGATCAAAATTCATATTGCCTGCTAAAGCATAAGCAATTACAAGGGGAGGAGATGCTAAATAATTAGCTTTTACATCTGGATTTATTCTACCTTCAAAATTTCTATTACCGGATAAAACTGATACTGCATACAAGTCTTCATTGTTTATAGCATCTGAAATATTTTTATTAAGTGGACCTGAATTCCCAATACAGGTAGTACATCCGTATCCTACTAAATTGAAACCTAATGCATCTAAATATTTATTCAAACCAGCTTTCTCTAAATAATCAGTAACAACCTGAGATCCTGGAGCTAAAGATGTTTTAACCCAAGGTTTTACTTTTAACCCTTTTTCATGAGCTTTTTTTGCTAGCAAGCCAGCCCCGATTAATACACTTGGATTTGATGTGTTTGTGCATGATGTAATTGCAGCTATAACGATATCACCATCCTTTAATTTAAAATCGACTCCTTCAACTTTTGTCTCAACTATTTTATCTCTTTTGGTGTTTTCTTTATAAACTTTGCTGAATGCTGATGATGCTTCTGTTAACATAACTTTATCTTGAGGTCGTTTAGGACCTGAAATGCTTGGAACAACAGTTTTTAAATCTAGAGATATTCTATCGGTAAATTCCACATCATCACTTACCCACAAACCTTGTTTTTTCGAATATTTTTCTACTAAAGAAATAGTTTCTTTATCTCGTCCTGATAATTTTAAATATTTAAGTGTTTCATCATCAACTGGAAAAAAACCACAAGTTGCTCCATACTCGGGGGCCATATTCGCAATAGTTGCTCGGTCAGCTAAAGTTAAATTATTTAATCCTTCGCCATAAAACTCAACAAATTTTCCAACTACCCCTTTTTTTCTTAACATTTCAACAATTGTTAAAACTAAATCTGTTGCTGTTGTTCCTTCAATTAATTTTCCTTTGATTTCAACTCCCACTACTTCGGGGATTAACATAGAAATTGGCTGTCCCAGCATTGCGGCTTCTGCTTCAATTCCGCCAACACCCCACCCCAAAACAGATAAAGCATTTACCATTGTAGTATGACTATCTGTTCCAACCAAAGTGTCTGGGTAAGCGTAAAAATCATTTCCACTTTTAGATGACCAAACTACTTTTGCTAAATATTCCAAATTAACTTGGTGACAAATTCCAGTTCCTGGCGGAACTACTCTAAAATTATCAAATGCCTTTTGGCCCCATTTTAAAAAAGAATATCTTTCTCCGTTTCTTAAAAATTCCCTTTCAACATTTTTTTCAAATGATTTACCAGATGCATATTCATCAACCATCACAGAATGATCAATAACTAAATCTACAGTAGAAAGTGGATTGATTTTTTTCGGATCCCTGTTCTTTAACTTTACAGCATCTCTCATGGCGGCTAAATCAGCTACAGCCGGAATGCCTGTATAATCTTGCATTAAAACTCTTGCTGGTCTGTAGGCTATTTCTGTAATAGATTTCTTATTTTTTAACCATTCTTTTATCGCTAATATTTGCTTCTTATCAACTGTAACATTATCTTCAAACCGTAAAAGATTTTCCAATAATACTTTTAAAGACTTAGGTAATTTAGAGATACCCTTTAATCCGTTTTTTTCAGCTTCAACTAGATTAAAAATCTTATATTCTTTCCCTGACGATTTGAGTGTATCTAAAGATTTAAAAGAATTTTTACTATTAAATTCCATGCGCTATACATAAAACAAAATTACGCAAACGATAAGCAAAAAAGACAT
>MDTB01026159.1_pt1 | contig 10936 bp, 11 predicted proteins | sample 811161 | NCBI WGS metagenome assembly MDTB01 (sample SAMN05326650, study PRJNA326480) | marine metagenome | isolation source: seawater | place: Mediterranean Sea | collected 2009 | reverse complement strand
ATTGTGCACCCGAGGGGCAATTTCATTAACGATGAGTTCACCGTCGGTAAGGAAAAACTCGATGGCCAAAACACCTACATAGGCCATGGCATCGACTAAGCGCTTGGCATAATCAGCGGCTAAATCGGCCAATGTTGTATCAATACCGGATGGCACATAACTGCCAATCAAAATGCCCTCGCGCATGGCATTCTCGGTCATGGGGTAACAAGCCGTATTGCCCTGTCGGTCTCTTCCAATGATGATCGCGTACTCACGGTCGATGGTAATTTCGGCTTCGGCAATAACTGGGTAAGCGTCCGCGGGGATGACCTCCTGAGTGTTTTGATCAACACGCCACTGGCCGCCACCGTCATAGCCGCCTAATGTCCTCTTGCAGCGAGCGTATTGTCCCGGAAGCGCCTCTAAGGCCGAATCAAGTTGATCGGGCGTGGATACAAGGGACCAAGGTGAGGTGGGTATGTTGAGCTCATCAAGCATCGCCTTTTGAGTGTCGCGCTCCCTCAGCGTGACTAAGGCATCATAGTTAGGCGCCAAACCAACGTTGGCTGCTTGGCGCAGCATGTCGTCGGGAAGACTCTCTCTTTCTACAGTGATTGTATCACAGGCGGTTAAGAATTCATCCAGTTGCTCTGGGTAATAGATTGGGCCCAGGCCAGCAACGACCGGTGTCTCGTCGACACAGAGATAGGACACGCTAAAACCCAGTCGATTCGCGGCTTCACCCAGCATCTGGCTTAGCTGACCACAACCAATAATGCCAAGGCGACCCTTTGTCATTTGCGCTATCGCTTTCAGTCGAAAGGATTAACAGGGACGCCCGAGGACTGCGCATCCCGGTAATTGTCCAAAGCATCACGAATGGCCACATCATCATTCGCCAGCATCGCTGCAGCAAACAACGCCGCATTGACAGCACCGGGCTTGCCAACCGCAAATGTTGCGACCGGAACGCCCTTCGGCATTTGAACAATCGACATCAGGGCATCCATACCCTGCAGCACAGTAGCATCAACCGGCACACCTAACACCGGGACCGGTGTCATCGCAGCCGCCATACCTGGAAGGTGAGCAGCTCCACCAGCACCAGCAATAATGGCCTTTAAACCACGATCACGGGCTGATTTTGCGTACTCATACAATCGGTCAGGGGTGCGATGGGCCGAGACAACCTTTGCCTCATAGGCAACCCCCAGCTCATCCATTGTCTGAGCCGCATTCTCCATCACACCCCAATCGGAGCGCGACCCCATGATGATGCCAACAACGGGATTTGCCATGCATTTCCTCACTTGGCGCCGAAAATTCGGTGCGCCAGAAAATGGAAACCGGCGAGTATACCTGAGAACAACTCAGGGTCCAGACAGAAAACGGGCAAAGAATGGGGAAGATGAAGCCTCTAAAAGCGAGTTCTCATCCTATACATCAACTGCTTTTATTGAGATTAGCCACTGAGACCGTGGCGAGAAGGGCCACTAAACATTGTGTATTGCTTATCATCGAGCAGCGAAACCACAAGTAAGGCAGTCGCCCACAAGATGGATTGACTGATGATTAGCTTGTTTTTCATTTCAGGGCTTACTAGACAGTCCTTGACTACAACAGAACAGACACTTGGGTCTCTATCCTGAAATCCCTTATGAAATGACATGTAGAAACGTCGAACGTTCTCGTTCAATTTGATCCAGCATATTTAATTTTTCTGCCCTGAGAGTCAGTGAACTCACCAAAACAAACAATGATAAAATCTACTAACGCCCATATGCCCAGTCCGCCAATAGTAAACACCATCAAAAACCCTGACATTATTTTACCGCAGTAAAATCGATGCACTCCAAACACGCCGAGTACAAAACAGAGCGTTGCCACAAGTAAGAAATTCTTATCACTTACTGCTGTCTGATTCACCTTATCCCCCTTGTTTTATGTCGATTCTGTCCTACTCAACCGTCACCGACTTCGCAAGATTCCTCGGCTTGTCAACATCCGTCCCTTTAGCAAGCGCTACATGATAGGACAACAATTGCAGTACCACGGTGTAGACAATTGGACCTGCGAGTTCTGATACCGAGGGCACATCGATCACCGTTACTCCCGGCCCTTGTTCGTAAGCTAGCGCTTGATCGGCAAACACAAATAGCTGCCCACCGCGCGCTCGGACCTCCGCGAGGTTAGAGCGTAGCTTCTCGAGCAGATCGTCTTTAGGAGCAACAGCAACAACTGGCATCTTCTCGTCGACCAGCGCCAAAGGTCCGTGCTTTAGCTCCCCTGCGGGGTACGCCTCCGCATGTATATAAGAAATTTCTTTGAGCTTTAGAGCACCCTCTTTGGCAATCGGGTGATAGACGCCGCGACCCAAAAACAGAGCGTGGTCTCTATTGATGAAATTAGTGGCAACCGCCTGGATAGCTTTATCTTTGGCAATGGTTGCCTCCACTGCCTGCGGTAACTCCGCCATGGCCTGTCGTAACGCCGACTCATCGAGTTCACTTTCGGGGTTGCGCCTAGCTAAACAAGCAGTGAGCACCAGAAGTGCCGCAAGCTGAGTGGTAAAAGCTTTGGTGGAAGCGACCCCAATTTCGGCGCCTGCCTGTGTCAAAAAGACAAGATCGCTGGCTCGCACAATAGCACTGTGATCGACATTGCAAATCGCCAGTTTCGCCAGCGCATAATCGTCGCCCAAGTGTTTAATGGCAGCCAGGGTGTCGGCCGTCTCGCCTGACTGCGAAATAGTGACCACCAACGTACCGGGCAAAGCAACGGACTTTCGATATCGAAACTCTGAAGCCACCTCGACCTGACAGGGGATACCCGCCAATGCCTCGAGCCAATGTCGAGCCACTAAGCCTGCGTGATAGCTAGTGCCACAGGCAATAATTTGGACTGCCTGCACTTGATCAAAAACCGTGGTTGCCGCCTCACCAAAGAGCTCGTCTGATAACTCGGCAAATCCCAAGGTATCGCGCAGCCGATCGGGTTGCTCATAAATTTCTTTGAGCATGTAATGCTCAAAACCGCCGCGATCACCCTGATCATCGGCTGAGGTCAGTCTTGTTGTAGCGCGCTCGATAGATTCACCAGCGACATCAAAGATCTCAAAACCAGCAGGCGTTAAGCGCGCCAGATCACCGTCCTCCAGGTACACGAATGTGTCAGTTACCTGTCGTAACGCCAAGGTATCGGAGCCAGCGAAGGTCTCACCAATACCCACCCCCAAAACCAGCGGGCTACCTTCGCGAGCCACTACGATCTCGTCATCATGATCAGTATCGACCACGGCAATAGCGTAAGCACCCTCGAGTCGGGCAACGGTTTCTTGCACCGCTGCAAATAACGATGCCCCCCGGCTTAAGGCAACGTCGACGAGATGAACGATGACCTCGGTGTCTGTTTCTGAGCTAAAGACCACGCCAACGGATCGCAACTCTTCGCGCAACAGGGCATGGTTTTCGATGATGCCGTTGTGAACCAATGCCACACGATGACTTGCGACATGCGGGTGTGCGTTAGTAGCGTTTGGTTCTCCATGTGTCGCCCAACGCGTATGCGCAACCCCGCGGTAACCCGTAATTGGGTTTAGCTGATTCGCGTCCTCAAGCGCTTTCACTTTCCCGGGATATTTGTGGAGCTGCAAGGATTGCCCAGTATCGACTAACGCCATACCTGCAGAGTCGTAACCGCGATATTCGAGTCGACGTAAGCCCTCGAGTAAAATTTCAGAGACTTCTCGCTTAGCAGCAGCTGCCACGATTCCACACATGACGCTTAGTCCTTTGGCTCTTTAGTCGGTCGTTTCCAACCATCGATATTGCGTTGCTTTGCCCGGCCAACCGCTAACTGACTCTCTGCGATATCAGAGGTTACGGTTGAGCCTGCGGCCACAAAGCCGTCATCGGCAACCGTCAACGGTGCGACCAGCGTACTATTGGAACCGACGAAAACACGGTCTCCCAAAATGGTCTTGTGCTTATTGGCACCATCGTAATTGCAGGTAATCGTACCGGCACCAATATTGGAGTTCGCGCCGACAGTAGCGTCACCGACATAAGCCAAATGATTAGCTTTAGCGCCCGCGCCCATGTAGCTGTTCTTCAGCTCGACAAAATTGCCAACCTTAACGCCCTCAGCGAGCTCACTTCCCGGCCGCAATCGCGCGTAAGGACCAATCTGGCAGTCGTTTCCAACGCTAGCGTCTTCAATATGGCTAAAAGAATTGACCAAGGTTCCACTCCCAATAGAACAATTTTTCAGCACAACATAAGGTTCGACTCTTACGTTATCGCCGAGTGACACCTCGCCCTCCAACACTACACCGACATCTAAGAACACATCCTGCCCAGCAGTGACGTTGCCACGAATATCGATTCGAGTGGGATCGGCTATACCGACCCCCGCGGCCATAAGCTGAGAAGCCTCGCGCGCTTGAAGCGCGCGTTCAACGTGAGCGAGCTGGACTCTGTCGTTGACGCCAAGCCACTCGTCGCTGCCTGTGGTCACCACCGACACGGATACTCCCTCGCGGATAGCAACCCCCAATACATCAGGCAGGTAATATTCGGCTTGGCTGTTGTCGTTATCGATTTGATTCAACCAACTAGCGAGTTGCTCGCCGGTCGCTGCTAGCACTCCGGTATTAATCTCGTTTAGCTCACGCTCTTGTTCATTGGCATCTTTATGCTCAACAACCCGAGCAAATAAACCCTGCCCGTCTCTGACGACACGACCGTAGCCGCTGGGGTCCTCGACTTTAGCCGCCAAAACGACAGGTCCTGATGCAGCCATTTCTACAACAGATGCGAGGGTGTGATGCGTTAACAACGGGACATCGCCGAACAAGACAATTACCGTGCTGTCAGGACGGCAGGCGGGGATGGCCTGTTTGACAGCGTGCCCGGTTCCGAGCTGCTCAGTCTGTCGATGACAAGAAACGTCATGAGCACTAACGGCACTCTCAACCGCATCGGCATCGTGGCCAACCACGACATGAATTTTGGCAGCACCAATTTGCCTTGCCGTGTCGATAACGTGGTGAATAAGCGGCTTGCCCGCCAGATTGTGAAGGACTTTTGGCAGTGAGGAGCGCATTCGCGTGCCTTTGCCAGCGCCCAAAATAATTACTTCAAGCATGATGTTGGTAGTGAGCCCAGATAGGTCGAAGATCTCATACCTGTGTGACAGTTGCTATGCAGGGGCGACAACAACGCGGCTAATGTGACAAAGGTGATGGAGGGGCGGGGGGTTAGCGCCCCGCTCGATTTTTCAGCTTACGCAAAGTCGCGAGCTGGGCAGCAGCCTCGGCGAGTTGCGCGGATGCTCTACCGTAGTCAAGCTCGCCGCTTTGATTGGCAAGCGCATCTTCAGCAGCTTGGCGAGCAGTCTCTGCCGCGGCTTCATCGAGATCACCACCGCGAATCGCTGTATTAGCCAATACCGTGACGACATCACCTTGGACTTCAAGGTAGCCACCGGACACATAAAACACGTCTTCATCTCCGCCCTGGAGTACAACACGAACAGTGCCTGGCTGGAGGGCAGTCAAGAGCGGCGTGTGCCCGTAGCAAATACCGAGCTCACCTTCGGAGCCACTGGCTACCAGGAGCTCCACTCGCCCTGAGAAGATCTGCTCCTCAGCGCTAACAATATCGCAATGAATGGTAAGTGCCACGCGAATCCCTCTTAGCCGTTAAGCTGCTCTGCCTTTTCGACAGCCTGATCAATCGACCCAACCATGTAGAACGCCTGCTCGGGCAGGTGATCATATTCGCCCGCCAAAATACCTTTAAAGCCTGCAATAGTGTCCTTTAACGATACGTATATACCTGGCGAACCTGTAAATACTTCTGCTACGTGGAATGGCTGCGACAGGAAGCGTTCAATCTTTCGCGCTCGAGCAACTGTCATCTTGTCTTCCTCAGACAGTTCATCCATACCAAGGATCGCAATGATGTCTTTGAGCTCTTTGTAGCGCTGCAGCACCGACTGGACACCGCGAGCGACTTCATAATGCTCGGTACCGATAATGAGTGGGTCGAGCTGTCGCGACGTTGAATCGAGCGGATCAACCGCAGGGTAAATACCCTTGGCGGCGATATCTCGACTCAATACTACGGTTGAATCTAAGTGCGCAAAGGTGGTCGCTGGCGATGGGTCAGTCAAATCGTCCGCAGGAACATATACCGCCTGAATCGATGTAATCGAACCCGTCTTGGTCGAAGTGATTCGCTCCTGTAATACGCCCATCTCCTCAGCCAGTGTTGGCTGATAACCTACCGCTGACGGCATTCGTCCAAGAAGAGCAGATACCTCGGTCCCCGCAAGAGTGTAACGATAGATGTTATCAACGAACAACAGAACGTCACGACCTTCGTCACGGAACTTTTCAGCCATAGTGAGGCCGGTCAAGGCGACTCGGAGTCGGTTACCGGGCGGCTCGTTCATCTGCCCGTAAACCATAGCTACTTTGGATTCGGATAGCTCATCGACGTTGACAACTTTTGACTCCTGCATCTCATAGTAGAAGTCGTTACCCTCTCGAGTCCGCTCGCCAACACCGGCAAATACCGACAGACCTGAGTGCTCGGTCGCGATATTGTTAATCAGCTCCATCATATTAACGGTCTTACCCACGCCCGCACCGCCAAACAGACCGACCTTTCCGCCCTTAGCGAAAGGGCAGACAAGGTCGATGACCTTAATGCCGGTCTCGAGCAACTCTTCAGACGCAGCCAATTCTTCATAGGTCGGCGCGGCACGGTGAATCGACGATCGCTCCTGCTCACCAATTGGGCCTCGCTCATCGATCGGATTTCCAAGGACATCCATAATACGGCCCAAAGTCTGGGTACCCACAGGAACAGAAATCGGTGCACCCGTATTGTCGACCGCCAACCCTCGGCTAACACCTTCGGATGAGCCCATTGCAATGGCACGCACCACACCGTCACCAAGCTGCTGCTGTACTTCGAGCGTCAACCCTCGATCGGTAATCGTTAATGCGTCATAGACCTTTGGCACACTGTCGCGGGGAAACTCTACGTCCACTACCGCGCCAATTACCTGTACGACCTTTCCACTACTCATGTTTGAGTCCTCTGTGTTGAACTGGGGGCCACATTACTAATGGAGCCCACCATTAAATTCCTAATTCTTTTGACTGCCGGCTATCCAATAGCCGCAGCGCCTCCAACAATTTCTGACAGCTCCTGCGTAATCGCTGCTTGGCGTGCCTTGTTGTAAACCAGCTGTAACTCGTCGATCAGCTCACCGGCGTTGTCACTCGCGTTTTTCATAGCAATCATCCGCGCAGCCTGCTCGCAAGCGCCGTTTTCGACCACTGCTTGATAAACCAGCGACTCGATATACCGCGCTAAGAGGCCATCGAGCAAATCGCGAGCATCGGGCTCGTAGATATAATCCCAATGATGCGAATATTGTTCCGCCTCCTCTGCTCGTAGCGGTAACAATTGCTGCAACGTTGGGTTTTGCGTCATCGTATTTACAAAATCGTTAGACACCAGGTACAGCCGATCGATGGTGCCGTCGACATAGGCATCAAGCGTGTGCTTTACCGGGCCTATCAATTGCTCAACCGTTGGCTCTTCGCCAATGTCACGTACACTGGCCACCACATTGCCACCCACCGATGCGAAAAATGCCTGTCCTTTGGCACCTACAAGGCAAAGGTCGACAGCATGACCTTCATCACTGTGAGTCTTCATCGACTGCAATGCACGCTTGAACAAATTAATGTTTAAGCCGCCACACAAGCCGCGATCCGAGGACACAATGATGTAACCAACACGCTTAATCTCACGCTCTTGCATATAGGCATGGCGATACTCAGCTGACGCATTGGCAATATGGCCGACCACCGCACGCATTCGCTGAGCATAGGGCTTACCTAACTCCATACGATCTTGGGCCCGGCGCATTTTGCTCGCGGCGACCATTTCCATGGCGCTTGTGATCTTCTGAGTACTTTGAATACTCGTGATCTTAGTGCGGATTTCCTTACCAACGGCCATCGCGAATTACCAGGTTTGCGTCGCGATAAACTGCTCGAGAGCACTTTTGAACGTGGCTTCGCGTTCGTCATTCCAGCCACCATCAGCTGCAATGTCTTGCATCACTGCGCCGTGCTCACTGTGCATATAAGACAGCAGTGCCGCTTCAAAGTCTGCGATTTTCTCGACCTCTACCGACTTCAAGAAACCCTCGTTGGCAGCAAACAACAACAGACCCATCTCAGCGATGGATTGCGGTGCATACTGCTTTTGCTTCATGAGCTCAGTGACACGCTCACCATGCTCGAGCTGCGCCTTGGTCGCATCATCCAAGTCCGAAGCAAACTGGGAAAACGCCGCCAGTTCGCGATACTGCGCGAGCGCCGTTCGAATACCACCGGACAACTTTTTGATAATTTTTGTCTGAGCGGCTCCACCCACTCGAGATACCGAAATACCCGCATTCATCGCAGGACGAATACCCGCGTTGAACATATCGGCTTCCAAGAAAATCTGACCATCGGTAATCGAAATTACGTTGGTCGGTACGAATGCAGAAACGTCGCCGGCCTGCGTTTCAATCACCGGCAGCGCCGTCAGAGAGCCCGTTTGACCTTTAACTTCACCGTTAGTGAAGGCTTCAACATAATCAGCGTTAACCCGAGCCGCTCTCTCCAATAAACGAGAATGGAGGTAGAAAACGTCACCGGGATAGGCTTCTCGGCCAGGCGGTCGACGCAGTAGCAGCGAAATCTGTCGATAGGCAACCGCCTGCTTCGATAAGTCGTCATAGATGATAAGCGCGTCTTCACCGCGGTCTCGGTAGTACTCGCCCATGGTGCAACCCGCGAAAGGGGCAAGATACTGCATTGCCGCAGGATCTGAGGCGTTAGCAGCTACGACAATCGTATGCTCCATAGCACCGTGCTCTTCGAGCTTCCGAACCACCGACGCAACCGATGACGCCTTCTGGCCAACGGCGACATAAACACACTTAATACCAGTGCCTTTTTGATTGATGATGGCATCAACCGCAATTGCTGTTTTACCAATCTGTCGGTCACCAATAATCAACTCACGCTGACCTCGGCCGATTGGCACCATGGCATCGATAGCTTTCAAACCAATCTGAACCGGCTGATCAACCGACTGTCGCGCGATCACACCGGGCGCAATTTTCTCAAGCGCGTCGGTCATTTTAGTGTCAATCGCACCCTTGCCATCTATCGGATTACCCAAAGCATCTACCACTCGACCCTGAAGCTCTGGGCCGACAGGCACCTCGAGAATACGACCTGTACAGCGACAAGTCTGACCTTCTGCAAGTTGCTTGTAATCACCAAGTACAACGGCGCCCACCGAGTCTCTTTCAAGGTTGAGTGCGAGTCCAAAAACGTTACCGTCAAACTCGATCATTTCTCCGTACTGAACTTCAGTAAGCCCATGGATTCGGATAATGCCATCGGTAACGGAGACGATCGTGCCTTCATTGGTTGCCTGTGACGTTACATCAAGTTGCGAAATTCGCTGCTTGATAATGTCACTGATTTCTGAAGGGTTCAGTTGTTGCATGAGGGTTTCCTCTGTCAAGATTTCAACGCGGTCGACAACTTATGAAGCCGCCCGCGGACTGAGCCGTCGATCACCAAATCGCCAGCTTTAATAATGGCCCCACCCAACAGGGAGGGATCTGTTTCAACCGTCATATCGACGGTTTTCCCCAAGCGCTCCGATAGGGTCTTGGACAGTAGCGCCGCCGTATCATCCGGCACATCGAAAGCACTGATAACAGCAACTTGGGCAGCTGCATCGAGAGCGGCCTTCAGCTCTGCGAATAAAGCGGAGACCTCTTGCGCCAATCCCAATCGGTTGTTTTCGGACATTACCGACACCAACGAAGCCATGCCCGCAGGAACAGAATCACCGAGTAGTACGTTAATAGCATCCGAGCGCTGCTGCGCAGTATTAGCCGGATCGTCCAAAACCGCTCTAACAGCCGCATCGCTGACAGCAACTGCCAAGACCTGAAGCGCGTCGTTCCAGGCGTCGACCTGTGATTGATCGACAGCATGCTGAAACGCGGCGCGCGCATAAGGCCTAGCGACTGTTGTTGGCTCGAGCACCTTTACTGCTCCTCAACCAACTGCTTTAGAAGGTTCGCGTGCTTATCAGCATCGATTTCGGCAGCCAGCACTTTTTCCGCACCAGAGATCGCCAGCGCGCTAACTTGTGCCATCAACTGCTCTTTAGCTTGAGCCTTCTCGCGTTCCACTTCTGCATTGGCGAGCTCTTTAACACGATCCGCCTCAACAACAGCAGCCGCCTTAGCCTCGTCAATCAGAGTCGCTGCGCGCTTATTGGCAGAATCGACAATGCCAGCAGCTTCTTTCTTTGCTTCAGCAAGACGATCAACTGCTTCTTTTTGCGCGAGCTCCAAATCGTGACTAGCGCGATCTGCTGCGGCTAGACCATCAGCAATTTTTTGCTGACGCTCTTCCATGGCAGCCATAATGGGCGGCCACACGTAGCGCATGCAAAAAGCTACGAACACGAGAAAAGCGACCATCTGCCCGATGAGCGTTAAATTAATGTTCACCGTATTCTCCTGATTGTTTAAGACTCACCGGCTGGGCCGATGAGATCGCAACAAGGTCGTTAGCCCGCAACCACAAAGATGAGGTACATAGCGATACCAACACCAATAATTGGAATCGCGTCTACGAGGCCAGCGCCCAAGAAGAAAGTGCCCTGCAACCGTGACGCCAACTCAGGCTGACGAGCCGAGCCTTCGATGAGCTTACCGCCCAAAATGCCAACACCGATCGCAGCACCCATGCCGCCCAAGCCCATCATGATCGCCGCAGCGATGTAGATCATTTCCATGGTTGTCTCCTATTGAGTCTTTGTATGGAATCGTAAAAATTAGTGGTCTT
>MDTB01228925.1_pt1 | contig 10937 bp, 8 predicted proteins | sample 811161 | NCBI WGS metagenome assembly MDTB01 (sample SAMN05326650, study PRJNA326480) | marine metagenome | isolation source: seawater | place: Mediterranean Sea | collected 2009 | reverse complement strand
CATCGTTTTTGTTCCACAAATCTTTGAGTTCTTCTTGGAATTCTTTGCGTAATCCCATCTCTCGCTTCGGAGTTTGATTAAGCAGTTCAAAAAGTGACTCTATTTTTTTCTCGGCTTCTTGAATTTTTTGAGCATTGAGTTGCGTACTGTTTTCAACCTTGACACTGCTAATAAAATTGTCACTGATCCTATCAACAGATTCATCAAGTTCCTTTTTTACATCATTCAATTCTCTCCTAAGATTCGTTGTTTCACTTGCCAATTTTGTAAAACTGACAACAACTAAAAGGCCAGCTCCAGCGATGGTTAGTAGTGGTTCTAAAACTTCATTCATCTGGTATTTCCCCAGATTGTCCAGCCAATCCAACCAAAACTAATCAAAGTAATAAAACCTGCAATTACCCCAAAAAAGATCTTGTAGATTTTTTGTAATTTCACCATCCGTTTATTGTGTTCTCGTAATTCTGCTTTCTCCTGTTCCTTTTTCTTCCGTTTATTCTCTGCCCTGAATTGCATAAAACTACAGTATAAATCAGCATGGCCTGTCCAAATCATCTCTTCCCGAAACGCACGATGCTTCTGTTTGACTTGTTCAAGTTGTTGAAAATGCTCCCATTCCGCCATATCGCCCCAGACCTTATGCTTTTCATCCTCGACTTTTTTACGCAGAGAATCTTCTGCATCAAATAAACCGCCAATAATTTTCCCTGCGTCTTTGACTGAATGAAACGATTCTGCACCCTGCTTTACAGCTTCGGAAAGCGTGGCAAAAGCAGACATGATGAGAGCAAATTCACCGATCATTTTTTAGTATTAGGCAATTTAAATTTTTGTTTAAGGCCATGCACAGTTTCAGTTTCAATAAAATCTTCAATAACCAATTGTTCTGGTTCTAGGTATGCCTCCATCTCTTTTGTATGTGTTCTGTCAAGCGTTGGGTCTTTACGAAATACTGCTTTAGACAAATGAGAACAATTGGGATCAGGTAAAAAATGTTTACTCATATTGGTGTGTCTTCCTTTTTTGCTTCGATATCCGTTGAATAAGGGTTAGGTTTTAGATCCATCTCTTTTAATTTTTTACTGCTAAAACATAAAAGGTTTTGTGGAGGTACTTTAAATTCATAAGCAACAATTGCTTGATGAAAAAGTGCATTTTGATTAGCCCTTGCAAACTCAACGCACTCTTCTCCACTTTTAAATTGCTTTGGGTAAATCCAAACATCAAAATCAGGTGCTATCGCAAAGTTCGCCATGATGACAACGGGGAGAAAAAACGGTTCCATTAGTAACTCCAGATCCAAGGACAGGGCTTACCGTGCGTAATATTGTCGATATGAATAAATCGTTTTGATAACTCTCCAGATTGGCTTACTCCAATTCTTTTGATACCTTTATGAATAGCAATGTGTATTAAATCGAATGCATCTTTTCCGTGACAAAGCACATCAACTGCTCGACCCTGACAATGAGCACCTAAATTCAATCCATCTTTATTATCTTTGCGAGCCTCAATTGGATGAGTGGGTGCTCTATAACCACTGCTAATAATCATAGGCCGATCATATTGTTCACGGATGCGAACAAGTAATTCCATAAATCTAGGATTCATTTTGCAGTGAGCAGTATGTGAGCACCTTAATTCCTCGGTTGAAAAATATTTCCAATCGAAAGTTGGTAATTCATAATCACTCATTTTTTTCTACCCCCGAAATATTTAGTTGCACCACGCATGGCAAAAGACGCTGAAACGATCAGACCTAATGAATACATGTACCACTCCGGCATTTTTTCTAACTGTTCAAAACCTCTAGCAACGTAGCCTTCCATTCCGGGTATCCAAGCCAGAATCAAAGGTATTGAAAATAAAATGACAAGATATTCATCTTTCCAAGAATTTGAGCTGGCTTTTGCCATTTCCAAATCCCAATCGATATCAGCTACGGCTTTTTTCTCAAGAATGGCGGCCTCGGTAAGTTTTGCTTGTACTTCCGCTTTTGTCTTTGCCGCACTACGTTCCACCTTACCGTTGAGCCAAGTGGAAGCTAAAGAAGTCAGTGGCCCTATCAGAAGATTTAGCATTACCTATCTCCTACTTTAACTTTAAAAGTTCTTGAATCTGTTCTTGAACTAGCGGAATCATTTGTTGTAGTTACTATGTTTTTTAAGATGTACGATTTGCCTGCCGTACCACCTGTCAGCCATACGGTTGTCGAGCTATTTGTTTTAGTAGCACCACCGTATTGAGTAATACCTGATGGCACGGTCCAACTTGATGTGTTTATTATTTCGTTATTTGCAGAATCCAACCATTGCGACCAATCGAAACTAAAATCCAATACCGCTTCTGGTGTTTTAAGAAAGATTTCCTGTGCCATTAGAATACCTCTGCTATTCTATCTTCTCTTTTCACGACAATTGTTCCGCCAACTCCAACCCCATCTTCGTCAGGTTCAACAATTGCTATTCTTGTTTCATTAGCAATGCTAATCATTCTATCAGGATCTGGCTCTGGAAGCACGTATGCCCTGGCAAATTCTGTGCTTGACCATCCGTTAAATACGGTTGCTTCTGTCAGATCGACAAAGACCTTAGTTCCAAGTCCTACTTCAATATCAGTTGTTGGATTTGCAAAAGGAAGTGCCATTGCCCCGATAGCAATGCTGACTCCCATCGGTGTTATAGAAACTGTTGACGGATCAGAAGGGCTTAATGTAGCACCAGCTTTTACGGTTAATACTGGTGTAACTGTCGAAGTAACTGCACTGGCTGATAAAGCATTTGTTTTGGCGCTTGCAGTTATTCCTAACCCAGCAGTGTTACTTACAGATGGTAAGTCATTAACTCGTATTGTAACCTTCGCAACAGGTACACCTGCGGTTACAGTTATAGCTGATGGATCAGGAGCTGTTAGTGACCATCCGTTTGCAACTGATACACCGTAAGGGAATGGATTTGGTCTGTTATCAACAGTAGTCCAAGAATTACTAATCGTTCCAAGATCACTGACTCTTGCTACAATAGACCGCTTGGCGTTACCGATACTTGCGTTGACTGCTGGCAAATCATCAATAATCTTCGTGCCAGTAAGCAATGGGGTCATTGCAGTAATAGATACTGACGGTAATCCTATCTGCTGGTAAGACGTTACTGCTGATACTTCAAGAGAAGTAACTGCTATATTTGGGAAGTTATGCTCTTGGCGTTTGTCTTCTTGTCCTTTACCGACTATTGAAGTGGATATTGTCGGTAGATCATTAATTGGAGTATTAATCTTCGGTACAGCATTGAAGCTTGTACTAATTGCAGACAGATCAGATATGTGTGCGCCACCACTAACAACCGCACTGGTAGCAACTTGATTTGTTATTGTTGGTAAAGACGCAGTTACATTAGCATCCCCATGTCCGATAGGACGTTGCGGTGTAATAATGTCTGGATAAAAAACAAAGCCAGGATGCGTAATAGTTCGATCAAGAATGTAACCACCAGAGAAAGTCATGTTGACTTTTGGTGTACCCGGTCCTTTAACTACATAATTAAATGGGCTAGTTGTTAAGGTACTGAGCGAACCAGCAGGCGTTGACCCTGATGACAATTCTGGATACGAATTATATCCATGCGATGTATATTGAGCAGATTCATGCCATAGATCAAAATGTGTACCGTTGTACTTATATTCAGCAATTGTATTGCTTGTAAAATCAACACGATATACGTAAGCATTATACCAACTGTAAATTACAAATTCGTTGTTTGGAAGTGTTCGTAAGTTTCCATCTCTTCCAAGTACTTGTTCACCCGGCCATTTAATATAATCAACATCGACTGCAAAACGATTGTTAGCAAATTTTCCAGCATGGTATTGACCGTATGTTGGAGTAGTTGGAGCTGTAACGCTTACGACATTGTTGGTGGAAGGATCTCTTACAACTGTCAGTTTGTAGAGAGGAAAATGGATTCCTGTCCAGTTTCGTCTGTAATATAAATTCGTTCCACTCGGATTTTGAATAATAATATTTGGATCAGTGGATGGACTTGCTGGTGATGAATGTGATCCATCTGACGAATTATTATAAGTTTCGTAGTAACTATTATATATCCCACCAGAATATAAATTGTTAAGTTGGTACTGGTATCCCGGTATATCTGAGTAATTAGATAAGTATGAGCTTATAAAATTGCTATTTTCGGCATCGGCATAGACCATAATGATGTAAATGTCATCATCATTATCACCTTGTATAAAACTGTATCTAAATCCCGTAACAGGTTTGCTAGTTAAACTCTGATTGAACCTTGTTGGAAAATTAGTAACATCTGAAGACCAAACAGTTGAATTGGCATTACCAGTTATAGCATTAGTGCCGTGGACTATCTGCGTCGTAGTCGAAGTTACGGAGATGGTATTGTTAAATATTCTAGGTGCAAATGCTTTAATACTTAACGGAGGAGTGACAACCTTATGGTAATCCCAATCCAAATCCAGACCAGTTCCAGCCACTGTTCCAATTGCAGGTGGATCTCCAGCTTTCCACCCAATCCCAACGCCAGTAGCAATTGAATTAGTTGGGAATGTTCCTGTGCTGGCAAAGACTGATGCACCCGAAGAAACAACCACATCCATACTAGTGATAGATATACTGGTGAGGTCTTTGACTTCATGTGCATAACTGCGTTGCGGTGAGAACGAGGTAACTGCCACCGCAGTAAGATCAATATTAACTTGTGCGCCTCTAGCAACGTCGAACACGAATGCGTTAGAAGAAACACTTGGCAGATCAGAAATATAATGTTTGTAACCAAATGAACTAACCGCTGACGGAGTAACTACTGGAAGATCAGATTTATGATGTGTGCCAACATGAGCAAAGTTTTCTATTTGGAAATATATTCCCGGCAAACCAATCTCATGTTTCTGTTCTGTTTTAACTACCAGACCTTCACCGGCAACTGCTTTAACAGAATTAACAACAGTATCTTGAATATTTAGTTTGCCGCCCACTCCTTGAATGAATGGACTGAAGTAGTAAACCGTAGCGTTATCATTAGCTGTCGGTGTAACGGAAAAAGTATTTCCGACATTAGAAGCATTATCCCACTCATAAATTGTACCGACATTATGACTTCCATCTTCTATAAGAGAGAAACGTAATGGATAATCTGCTGGATAATTAAAGACGTAGGTAGAGCCACGGGATAGTGTAAGTTCTGGCGCTATGAAATTGTTAAGAACATACTTACCGTTTTGCAAAACCATGTCATAAGTGATTGTGTCACCTAAGAACAGGAACCCAGTTTCTACAAATGTCCGTGTAGAAATATCAATACGGTGTGCCGGTGCAGAAGCGGTAATTGAAGGAAGGTCAATATTTTTAACTGCTTCTACTTGAGGTGTGGCAGTGTAAATCCCCGGTAAGCCAACCTGACCAATAAAGCTAACTTTTGCCGTCGCATAAACATCAAGTGGAGTAATGCCAATCGGTGGTAAATCACAATCAGTGGAGTTTGCATTGATTGATGTAATCTGAACAACTGGGAAATCAATCTGCATTACATGTGCAGTAAGCGATCCTACTGTTACTGTAGGTAGATCAATGTTTGCTGTATCTGAATCAAGGCTTGTTATTGCGTTTAGCGGAAAGCTTATTGAAGTTTCTGCTGTTGTTACTTGTGGAGCAGATACCGTTATTGTGCCAGTGGTATGTTCTCTTGTTGCGGTATCAGGAGAAGTTACAGATATCAGAGGGATATCTATATCCATTACGTCATACGGAAATACTCTTGGATGCGTAACATTAATTATCGGTAAGCCAACATCCATGACATATGGAACTGGAACCGTTAGATTAATTACCGGCAGATCAATTTGCAGTGCAGAAGCTTGCGGGGTAGTTATTCCTATTGCTGGTAAGCTAGTATCAAATACAAACCCAACAATATCTGTACTGATACTTGGTAAATCAATGTTAAGTGAAGAAGCATCAAACGTATAAGAAATTGTTGGGAAATCTACAGTTACCGTTGTAACCGTTGGATTCTTAATTGTTGTTGAACCCTCTATAGCTACGGTAACAGGTGCTATATCAATCTGACGAGCATTGATTCCGAATACAGAATTGGTAACTGGAGGGATATTTGCGTTTACCGAATCTCCATCAACAGCATTAGTAATCGCAGACAAGTCGTTAATCGTAACTTGTGCTTGAGCACCACCTGTTACCGATACGGCAATGGTGTTTGCTATAATTCCTGGGGATACAGAATTGGTCGATCCTGAACTGACTTGATGACCGAATACAGAATTAGTAACAGATGGGAAAGTTCCCGGTAATGAGTCGCCATCAACACTGGTTGTAATCGCTGTAGAAAAATCAACAACGGGTACTCTGGCCTCTAAAGTACCCGTTGTTACATTTGGAAAAATACCAGCATGACTAGCTGACTGACCACCAGTTACGACTGCCGCAATACTTGTTGTAATGCTTGGAAGTACTCCAAAGCCTGTTGCACTATAGACAACTCCACCATTAATTGAGGTGATTCCAACAGAAGGCAGATCAATGTTAATTAACTGAGCATCAATATTAACTGTAATTGGCGTAAAACCAGTATCAGGAACAGCAGTATCAATTGACTGAACCGTAACTGTTGCGCCAGTAACTACTGGATCTTGAGAAAGAAGCGTTCCACCTTCAAACGAGTTTGTGATTACTGGAAGAGCGACTCGTATTAATGACGGTATAGGTGCTAAGTTAGTAACAGGAGTGAAATCAACCTGCCGCATTTGTGTTTGCGGAGCAGAAATCGTTGCTGTTGTAAGATCAATGTCGATCTGTCGTTTCTGGATGGCAAGTACTGATACCGCTGGATTAGTGACAGAAACAGTTGGAAAATCCACATGCCCTGTATCGGTAGCAACACTCGTTGTAACTGCCGGTATATTTGTATTTGGTGTGAATGAACCAAACGCTGATATGCCAATTGAAGGAAGATCCACGCTACCAGCAGTAAATATAGGAGCACTTACACTTATAATTGGTAAAGCTAAGTTATGGGCAATTGTGTTCTGACCGAATACCGTTACACCAACAGGCGGTATATCTATGGAGAGACATGAGACAGCAGGTGCAGTAATTCCGATTGTTGGTATATCTAAATCAGGATAAGGTATCGGCACTCCGACGCTTGTAGTAATCGGAGTAAAATTAATATCCGAAACAAAGATATCAAGTACATTGACGGCAACAGACGGTAATTGAATGTACTGACTTCTGGTTTCAATGGTCGATGTTATTGGCGGCAGATCGATGTTAATGCACGATATTGCCAAAGTGTTAGAAATAGACGGTAAATTAATACCAATAATATTGGTATCGATTACAGTTGTGATTACTGGTAAATCAATGTCAAGAGACTGTGCTTCTATGGTTACGCTTATAGAAGACAGATCATTAATTACTACAGATCTTGCACTTCCATTAGATACTCCAAGTCCACCACCAGCACTGTTGCTGATGGTTGGCAACGTGATATTAGTGTAGCCCGAAGTCTGAGGAGCTGTCGTACCAATTACTGGAATATTTGCTCTTGCTTGAATAAGACTTGGTGCTGTTACCGTTACGGAAGGCAGATCTAAATCAAAACAAGAGACTGCTAATGAGTTAGATATAATGGGCAGATCAATGCGTATAAGATGAGTCTGCGGAGCATTAACGCCAATACTTGGTATATCTATCGCACCAGAATGTGCGGCAAAAGTATTTGTAATCGAAGTAAAATCTATTCTTGGGACAAATACTTGCGGAGCATCTATGGTTAATGCAGGTAAACCAATGTTTGGAGTATTCGACTCAAGCGGAGTAACAGTGACAATACCGATGTTTCTATTGACTATTGCTTCATTTAAACCAATAGCAGTACCTATCGGTGTAAAGTCTATTTGCGATACATGAGCAGTCGGTGTACCACTGGTAATTGACAGCCCTGGTAAAGCAATATTTCCACTGCCACCTTCCATAGCAGTAGTGGTAATACTTGTTATATCTATATTGCCAGCATTGGTTTGTGGAGCTAAAACTGTTATTGGGTCAGGATTATTCTGAACCCTTGCCTGCACCGTAGGAGCAGATGCGCTAACAGATGGTAGCGATACTAAAACCGTTCCGAATACTGGAGCTGTAAGACTAATCGCAGGGAAATTAGCATTAGCCAGTTGTGTATCTATCGCTGTAGAAATAGCCGGTAGCGACATTCGTATAAAATGTACTTCCGGTGCGATGACTGTAATCTTGTTTGGGGCAGTAAACGTCAGTGGTGTTGGGGCTTGTACTGCTATAGGCGGTATGTTTAGAGTCTTGGTTTCCAGCTCCATCGGCACAATGCTGACCGTTGGAAAATCTAAACTAAATACACCAAAGACCGGAGCCTGATTTGTAATCGCAGAAAAGTCTGCATTAGCAAACCCAACATTAGGAGCTGATACCGTAACTGTAGGAAAGTTATAAAAACTGGTAGCAAGACTATTAGAATCAACGGTAACGGTTGGTATGTCTAAATTGATACAACTGGTTTGAAAAACTGATACACCAACTGCTGGAAGATCCGCATTGGCAAAAATCTTACCTTCAATAGAAGTAACTGTTACCGTTGGAAAGGCTACGTTTGTTGATTGATCTAATACTGTACCGGCACTAATGGATGGTGGGGTAACAGTTATATATTCCGCACCAGATATATAACCAGCCGCTACATAGCTTGAATCCACATAGGGTTCTGTTCTAAAACTGATATCAAGATTTTGACTGATAATTTCTCCTGACGGAGAAGTTGCGTAATACCGAATCGGTAAAATATCAATCTGTGGAATATTGATGTTCTGGGACTTGCAATCAATAGCGGTACTGATGACAGGAATATCTGCGCCAATAGCACCTTGCGCCCCGACATTAATCGGACCAGTTGTGATACTAGGAAGATTTACACGGACAGCCTGCTCGGTTGGAGACTGTACATTAATTACGGGTATAGTTACTGAAGCACCTACACCACCAGTAGCAACAACCGACAGGGTTCCAGTATCTATAAGATCTGCAAATGTTGCCGCCGCATCAGCACTACTTACGCCAAAGCGTTCAGTGTTTGCGATCCCTCTTGAACCTACCGGATACGATCCAATAGCTGTGGAAATTATAAAAGTTTCACTGGCATAACCACCAAAAGAACGAGTAATTACGGGGATATCTACCGTGGCTGTAACACCCTGCCCTGTTGCTGTACTGACTGCAAGAGAATAACTAACACTTGCCAAATCTGTAACTTGTGCTAATGCAGATACAAAATTTGTTGACGTAGCCGCTTGTATCGAAGTACTTGCGGCACTAATTGTCGCACCAGCATTAACGTCTATATTTTCTGCTTGAGCAGTAGTCAGTACCCCTTCACTTACCAAAGTAGTTTTAGCTGAAGTTATGAACGAATTGACCGATGCGGTATTTGTAAAACTAAAAGTTGACGTTCCCGCATTAACGCTTTGCAGTTCCTGTGCAAGTTGTGCGGCTAATGCCCCAAAAACTAAACTCATCAGTTACCACCACTGGCAAGCTGAAGGGTTCTTGATACCATTAACCCTGCTTTAAAAACTGCTAATGTATCTGCACTCGACGCATTTGTGCTCCCATGAACTGCACCCGTAATCGGATTCATGTTTAAAAGATCAACATCAGGTAATCCAAGCGCACCTTTTATTACACTTGAAGACTGACCGATTGTTGAAACATGACCGCCTGCATGAAGCTTATCGATCAAGGTAGTTAAAGGAGTAACCACCGCATAATTATTACCAACATCAGGTGCAGTAAATATACCGTTAAAAGCCGCACCGCTTGATACGTCTGTACCCCCTGTTGCTTGGATCGATCCGTTGCCATCAAGCCCGGTAAAAAAGCCGCTGGAATTGGTTGTTACTGTTGCACTTTGCGATCCGTTTACTCTGGAAACCGTAGCACCTGATAAATACCCGTCAACAACAAGCCCTTCCATATTCTGCACACCAACTGCCGTTTGCTGGATAGTTCCAGACGAAACAGAAGGTATGGTAAGAAAAACATTACTTCCCCCAGTAGCATTTGCAACAGGGGTATTGGCAGTAATAGAGCTACCAATATTACTGAGCACTGTATTAGCAGATGTATTAACAGTTTGTTGGATAGTCGTTGAAGATACACTTGGAATCTGTGCTGAAACTGAACAAGAACTAGATACACCTGCTACGAGACTATTTACAGATGTGGTTGTTCCTGTTATTGATACATTAGCAGTCGAAACAACGCTATGCCCAATTGTATTTGTAACCGTCGTTAAGCTTACAGAAGCATTAACTGATGTTACCGCATTTGCTTGGAATGTATTAGTGACCGCTGGTAAAGACACATCCTGAGAAGAACCGGCATTAACAACAGCAACTAAAGAGTTTGAGACAGCCGTTAAAGCAACATTTACCGAAGCATTTAAAATACCAGCAGATGATAATGCATCCGAACTAAGGGGAGTATGACCTAACATGTGTTAGACATGAATTAGCAAAGGCATGGTCATTATCGTGCCGTTTGAGGTAGATGTTGTTGATACCGTATTGTCGCTCATAAAGACAAATACCCCACCCTCACACATCATATCGTTTCTTCTACTTTGCGGAGAGAAGGCTTTTGAATATGTACCAGCATTGATTCTTCCTAACCAACTACTTGAACTAACTCCACCTTGCACGGTGTATGCACTAATACCACCATAACTACTATAATTTCCTGAGCCGATCCAGACATCATCCCTTATGACTCCCTGACCATTGTGATTGTATTCTGTGTCTTGTTCAGTTCTGTGAGAACCATAACCAAGAACGGCCCTCCAACCATACGTTGTGACATTACCACCAGCAGT
>MDTB01201532.1_pt1 | contig 10937 bp, 10 predicted proteins | sample 811161 | NCBI WGS metagenome assembly MDTB01 (sample SAMN05326650, study PRJNA326480) | marine metagenome | isolation source: seawater | place: Mediterranean Sea | collected 2009 | reverse complement strand
TTCAATATGCCGTTTGCCGCCCTGAATCTTCGCGATCCGATTTCGGTGCAGGCGATCACGTCGGGGCATAACGGTGAGAGTTACCCGAAATGGTCACAGATTCATTTCGTGTTTCCAGCAACCGAAACGCGCGATGCAGTGGACGTCTACTGGTATGACGGTGGTAAGCGTCCCGACGCCTCCATGGTTGGAAAACCGCTGTCTTCGTCGGGCTCTTTACTGGTCGGATCGACAGGCAAAATTTATTCGCCTAATGATTATGGTGAGCAGTTTGATATGTTCACTCTCGATAACAAACCGATGGAAAAGCCGAAGGTAGAATACGATGCCTCGCCAGGCCACTTCCGCGAGTGGGTCCGCGCGATTCAGGGCGGCAAACCGGCGATGAGTAACTTTATCGATTACGCCGGTCCGCTTACCGAAACAATTCTGCTTGGCAACCTAGCCGTTTGGGCCGCTGCCCCTGGTGGCGAAGGGAAGAAAGTAAACTGGGATGCCAAGAACCTGGTAGCCAAGGATGCGCCGGAGTTGTCCACCATCGTGCGAAGCGAATACCGACCGGGTTGGGAACTTGCAGGGAGCGTTACGGATAGTTCCCCACAGCGTCGTGGCCTGTTCGGTCGTCGTCGGGGCTGATCAGTGAGGGTGACGCGAGCCAACGATTGGCCGCTCTTATCGTAAAGGGCGTCGCTGTGGAACGTTTCTGATTCGATAACGCGAAGGGCGTGAGGCCTTTTTTCCCTATATTTCGCCGAAAATAGATTGCAGGCAGTTCGAAACCTGCTAATCTGGACTCCTGGTCTGGCAATAATTCAGGGGGAACCAGCTAATGTCTCGAAGTTATGCGTTTTGTCTATTTCCACACGTTTCACAATCCCAAAAACGTGTAACGGTCACTCCGCGGTCTCTTACGCGGATCTGCTTGATCAGTGTTTTTGCATTGATCGCAAGCTCATCGCATGCACAGATTGACCGCTGGTTCAGCGTTCAGCCCATTCGCATCTATGACGATGCCGGCCTGAATCCGGCCCCGATGCCGTTATTCCAGGCGGAAACGGAGAAAATCTTTGCCCAGGCTGGTGTTGCGCCTATTTGGTTGCCGACGGTGCAGGTCAACGATTCGTCGATGCTCGTGGTCTCGAGCGTGAGCGATGTCAATGTTCCTGGAAATGGTCAACACGTTGATCCGCTGACGGTCAATATGTGGTTCGTTGAGGATTTAGATATTGGGCCAGATTGGATTCTTTTTGGATCGGCGTATATCAATGGAAACGGGGTAGTAATTAACGGTACGGACGTATCAACCTGGGGTGGGGGTCGACGAGATACGATCGCACACGAACTGGGTCATAATATGGATCTTGAACACGAAACACTTGGAGCCGGGGGCGGCGAAAATTTAATGACTGCCGGAACGTCTCGGGATGTGCCTGGAGATATTTCACATATTACGCCCGATGGTGACAATCTGAGTCAGCTCACCGCAGCGCAAATCACACAATTACGATCATCTCCATTTTTAGGCACCGTGGCCGAAGTGCTGGTCGATACGAATGGCTCTACGCCCTATAGTACGGACGATTTCTTTCTTGTCGATTTTGCAAGTGGACCCTTGGGAATGTCGCTTTCAAGTTTGACGATGGACTTGAGTCCGGTGAATGCATTCCTTGACCCTACCGCGGCTGATCCGGGTGCGGTCGGCACCCCGTTCGCCCTGAATGCTGCCTCGATGAGCGGAGTCACCGCAGGAGATCTCACAATTTCCGGGGATACCGATGGAAGTCAGTTACTGACCATCGATTTTGCCGCTGGGTCGTTTACCGAGGGCGATTCCTTTCGTTTCGGTATTGATGCTGATCTCTATACGAATATCGATGGCTATGGGGCAACGCCCGAAGAATTGATGGGGACTTTGTTCACCTTCGAGTTTGATTCCGGATTATTGTCCGAGGCTGAAATCGAGGACGATCTGATTGCAAGTTCGATTAAACCAATCAAGAACCTTTCTTTTTCTGATTACAATATCATTAGACAAATCGAAACACCGTTTCAGTGGGAACTTCACCCTGATCCAGTCCGTGCGGTACCGGAGCCGGCAAGTGTTCTCTTATTCGGTATTGGGGCGCTATTGGCATGGAACCCCAGACGACGTCAAAACAAATTCATCGAGAATCGTGGTTCATGAAGATGATCCCCAAAGTTGTTTGAGATGAGTGGGATGCACAAGTGAAATCGATGATATTGTCCGCAAAAAATCGCTGGAAAGGTGCGAATAACGCCCCAAAATCATTGTATTTCCCGAGGTTCTGCGGTAGCATGTGGATATAGACGTTTGGGGATTCAATTATTACAGAGTTGAATTGGGCGGTGTCTAATGGGCAGTATGAAGCTTCGCGCACTCGGATGGATCGCGCTTCTCACGGTTCTCTTTTATTCCGATAAAGCATCGGCAGCTAACATCTATGCTGAGTTGCTCGGAGGCCAACCGACTCTTTTAACGGCTAGCGATGCGCAGAACGCAGCTGAAATTGGTCAGTATGAATACATCTATGATGTCTATATGGATAATGAATCCCAATTCGATGAATTTCAGATAGAGGGATTTGACGCTTCACAAATTATCAATCAGCATCCTTTTAGTCATAGCAGCGTCACCGGAGTTCTGACTCAGAAGTGGGACGCATATGCTCAGAGTGCGAGTACTAACTCCTGGGATCGCAGTGCTTACGGCTCCTACAATGACAGCGGTTCCTGGACCATTCCGGCCGGATACACTGATCTTGGCGAAGGCATTATAAATAAATGGCACGACATCGGTGACTATCAAGGAACTTCGTCGTGGGCGGGTGTGAATCCAAAGTTCATAGGGCCGGGAGCGATTACGCCAGATTCCTTCGGCGATGTGGATCGCGCTCTTCGATTCGTCAATAAAGTCACGACCGGAACGCATTACACAGGGTTGGTGTCAACATTTCGTGTTGTGCACCCAGCAGCACCGGGCACAATTACGTTTTCGGCCTACTCGTTCAATAGCGGTGGGACTCTTTATACGAATACACTTCTTGGTCCCGGTGCGCTAACCGGATCGACCGTTCCGGAACCTGGAACACTGGGCCTGTTAGGTTTTGCAGCACTGGCCTGCGCAGCGGTTGTTCGACGGCGGTCACGCAGAGGATAAGCCATTGTCTTTCAGCTTCGATAGCCGAGCTGAATTAGCTACTTTAATAGGCGGCCTTCTTTTTCTCTCCGTTGTTAATCAAACAGCATTGCTGCTACCGGCTGGCGTTAATGTGGCGGTGGCGGCGAGATTGCTGGAGCACGAAATGCAAGGGAAAACGTTCGTGACGATGATATGCGACTCGGCTTTGAAATATTTATCGACAGATTTATGGAGTGAGTCGACCGCGGACTTCGGTTAAGTCTCGATCTCGATACGTCGCCCATCCTTTTCACTTTCGCGACCCGCTAACACAATGGCCATGGATCGGTAGGCGTCATTTAAGTCGGATTGTCGCCGAACGAGGCTCGTCACCGCTCGGACAAAGTGCTGTAACAATTGTTCGCCTACGGGTCGATCTGATTCGAGGGATTCTCGATGCCTGCCGGAATTATCAAACCATGTCACAGTGGATGGTAAATCAATGAATGCGACTCCGTTTTCACATGCGATCTGCAGAGCAGTGGGCGGACGGAAGCTAATCGCCTCCGGCCAAGAATCAGGCAGGTAGTGTCCGCAACTTAATTGGGCAGTGACAGGTTGGTTTGCGCCGGATACGTCACTGGAGAAATCCAGGCTGATCATTTCATAGTCCGTGTCGTAGGGACCATGACCGGATTTATGGGAGATGCCTGTGACACTTGTTGGCTCCCTGTCGACTAAAAAACGACACCAATCCACCAGTTCCACCATGTGGTGCATTGGCATGCCTCGTTTAATAATCTGCTCTTGTTCGTTGGTGTTGTCCACTAGTAGTCGTTGATGGCAAAAAATTAGCCTTGGTGGTCCGAGGTGGGTTGCGATCAGTTCTTTCAACCGAAGTGTCGCCGGAGCATAGCGCTTAGGCAATTCAGCCATGAACGCAATCCCTGACTGCTCGACTCGTTTTTTCAGACGATAGGCCGTTTCCAGATCAATATCCAGTGCCACAGCACAGTAGACGGCTTTCCCGGAATCACAAGCTGCGAGAATAGGTAACTGGCCGTACCACTGCGGGGCAAGCATGAGGATCGCATCGATATCTTCAGCAAGAATGAGCGCTCGAAAACTCTCAAAACAGCGAGCATCAAAGGCCTCAGCGGCCTGTTCTGCGCGATGCGCAACCTGCTCATATACACCACGAACCTCGATTCGATCAGCCAAAGCGCGGAGGACCGGCGCGTGACGTTGCTGCCAACTGCTGCCGAGTCCGACCAAGCCTACGCGAAGTTTCATGGAATACACTCTACGGTTGCAAAACGTCCTGGCGGGGATTATATCCACCCAGGGGTGCTAGCAGCAATCATCCTGGGATTAAACCCTTGGTTTATTGACGATGAGTACTCTTGCCGACCAATTCTGATCCCTTAGAATGGGAACCTTGGGAAAGGGGCTTACGTAGAGTATGCCCTTGGGTTGTTTATTTCGGGAGGTATCGCCATGGCCAGAGATTGTGAAGTGTGTGGAAAAGGCCCTCAGATGGGTAATAGCGTGCAGACGCGTGGTAAGGCAAAGTACCTCGGGGGAGTTGGAACTAAATTGACTGGGATCACGCGGCGTCAATTCAAGCCGAATTTACAGCGTGTCCGGGTGACGACCGCTAATGGTACAAATAAGCGAATGCTTGTCTGTACGCAGTGTTTGCGGAGCGGTGCAGTTACAAAAAAAGTTCAAGCGAAGCCTTTCGCTTTGCCCGTCTCTTCTGAATAGCATCTTTCAAGCCGCTTGGAAATGACGTTTGGAGCATTCAGATGGGCCTCACTCTAGCCGACGTTCAAAAAATTGCTTCCCTGGCTCGTCTGAGGATCACAGATCAAGAAGCCGAAACTCTTGCTGCGCAATTGGTCCAGGTGATTACCTATATTGAGCAACTCAATGAAGTAGACACGGAGGGCGTAGAACCGATGGCTCATGCCATTGAGCAAGTCAACGTGTTGGCCGAAGATACGGCTCGAGACAGCTTTTCGCGTGAACAAATGTTGCGGAATGCACCATCGTGTGACGATGAATGCTATCGAGTACCACCCGTACTCGGCGACTGATGGGCCGCATGCCTGTGAATATCCTGGTTTGAAGCGCTCGTATGAACCTCACACAACTCTCCGCTGTTGAACTCCTTGATTTACTTGAGCAGGGACAGAAGACCTCCAGGGAAATCACTACAGCATTTCTGCACGAAATCGAACAACACGATTCTCAGATAGGTGCTTTTGTCCGAATCGACCGAGACAATGCACTTGCCCAAGCAGATAAGATTGACCAAAAGCGGGCACAAGGTAAAACAGTGGGGTCCCTTGGAGGATTGCCGGTCGCGATCAAGGATGTGCTCTGCACGGCAGATGGGATTACGAGTTGCGGTTCGCGTATGTTGGCCGATTATCAATCGCCTTACGATGCAACCGCGGTGCGTCGGCTCAGGGATGCGGGGGCCGTCCTGATGGGCAAGACCAACATGGATGAGTTTGCGATGGGTTGCTCGACCGAAAATTCGGCGTTTCATCCGACACATAACCCATGGAATCTGGACTGTATTCCCGGTGGCTCTAGTGGCGGTGCGGCGGCCTGTGTGGCGGGCCGCATGGCTCCTTTATCAATCGGCAGTGATACCGGCGGATCGATACGCCAGCCGGCCTCTCACTGTGGGGTTGTGGGGCTCAAGCCGACCTATGGCCGAGTGAGTCGATATGGTTTGATCGCATTCGGGAGCAGCCTGGACTGCGTGGGACCCATTGCACGAACGGTGGAAGACGTAGCAATTTTATTATCCGTGCTCGCCGGCCAGGATAGTCATGATGCAACCTCTATTGATGATGGTGTTCCAGATTATCTCTCTGAATGTCGCCAGCCACTCGGATCCCTGCGTCTCGGGATCGTACAGGAGCATTTTGGAGCAGGCATTCATCCGGAGGTAAAGAGTCATGTCGAGAAAGCGATTGGCACCTTCGAGAAGATGGGAGCCACGGTACATCCAATCAATCTGCCGCAAAGTAATTACGCCATCGCTGCGTACTATATTATCGCCTCCAGTGAAGCCTCCAGTAATTTGGCCCGGTATGATGGAGCCCACTATGGTTTCCGGGCTGAGAATCGAACTGGCGATAACGAACGTTCCTTGGAGTCGATGTATTGCGATACCCGGCAGCAAGGTTTCGGCCCAGAGGTAAAGAGGCGAATAATGCTTGGCACCTATGCTTTGAGTGCTGGCTATTATGACGCTTACTATTTAAAGGCACTGAGGGTACGGCGATTAATCGCAGATGACTTTCAAAAAGCGTTTGAAAATGTCGATCTTTTAATTGGGCCAGTGACCCCGACACCCGCGTTCATGCTTGGGGAAAAAGTGGAAGATCCACTCGCGATGTATCTTGGAGATTCTTATACCGTGGGTGCTAATTTGGCGGGATTGCCAGCCATTGCACTTCCCTGTGGACATGCGGCAAACGGTTTACCGATTGGCGTTCAGTTGCAAGGACCGGCACTATCAGAATCGCGTCTCCTTCAAGTGGGAAATGCATTTCAACAACAGACCGAATGGCATCAAATGATGCCACCAGTAAGGAGTGAGTGATGCCCATCATCCAATGTCGAATTGCAAAATGTTTCCTGCTGCTTTTGATCTGCGGATTGCAACAGACAACCGGTTTTGGAGCGGACGATTACCCGATGGTCGGAACGTGGGTGGTCGATCTTCAGCGCACGGCAGATTCACTCGGAAATCCAGATAAGGCGAAGGGTTTTCTGGCCGCATCTCGGGGTATTAAGATTGAGATGGCTTATCGGCCTGATGGATCGGTGATATTCACAAAGACATTCGGGGATGAGTCGGATAGTTTTACCGGGACATACAAAATTAAGAAACAAGATGATACTGGGGTAGTCATTGAAGTGATGACGCCACGGAAAGGCATACGATTTGAACAGATTTACCAGTTTCCAGATGACTTTGTGAACCAGCCGGTATTGATGAAAGGCGTATTCAAGGAACACTATCCGGAATCGGAGTCTTTCGGGCTCGCCCAGGGCGAATTTGTCATTGAAGTGTTTTACGAAAACGTCAGCGACGACCAAAAAGTAATCATTGCACAGCAAAAACCCGGCGGACTTGCACCCGTCGCGGTTGCCGGTGCGCTTGGTCAATCAACGGTAGAAGATGACGAGGTGTATTATATTGAAGCCAAAGGCATTGTTTGGAATAAAGAAGTCATGGGAAAAGATATTATCAATGTCCAGTTTGTTGATACGGATCATTGTAAAATGGCTGCCCCTGGATTGGGCATGCCGTTCATTTGGCAACGAATACGGTAGTTCTTTGGAACCACAGGGGAGATCAATATCATGGCGGAGCAGCCATACACGTTGGTGATTGGTCTCGAGGTACACGTGCAGCTTGCCACGGCGAGTAAACTCTTTTGCCGATGCGAGAATCGCTATGGGGCACCCCCTAACACGCTCACGTGTCCAGTTTGTGCCGGACTTCCCGGCGCTCTTCCCGTCATGAATCGTCGCGCCTACGAATTATCGGTCCGGGCGGCATTAGGTCTAAATTGCGAAATTCCCTTGTTTACGAAATGGGACCGAAAGAATTATTTTTACCCGGACTTACCCAAGGGATTTCAGACAAGCCAGTTTGATTTACCCCTATCGCAACATGGGTACCTGGAAATAATCGATCCGGATGAAAAATTTGAAACCAGGAGGATCGGTATTATTCGGGCTCATTTAGAGGAAGACGCCGGGAAAAGCTTGCACGATGAGACGAGTGGAAAAGCCGACAGTCTGATTGATTTAAATCGATGTGGTACACCGCTGCTTGAAATTGTCAGCGAACCGGATTTACGTAGCGCCGAAGAAGTGGCGGTTTATCTTTCCGAACTAAAACTGCTGCTTAGTTACCTTGAGGTATCGGACTGCAATATGCAGGAAGGAAGCCTGCGAGTAGATGCGAATGTGAATCTCCATATTACAGAAGGGGGCGAAACAAAAGCGACTCCGATTGTGGAGGTGAAAAATCTCAATAGCTTTCGAGCGGTGGGTCGAGCACTCGAATATGAAGCGATCAGGCAATTTGACGCCTGGAATGAAACAGGCTGCTGCCTTGGAGACCCCGGGGTAACGAAGGAAACGCGAGGCTGGGACGATGGAGCCGGGGTCACCAAGAGTCAGCGCAGCAAAGAGGAATCGAGCGATTATCGCTATTTCCCTGAACCCGACTTGCCGCCGGTCGCGACGACGGAAGAAGAAATAGATGTTCAAAAAAAGAAACTTGGACGATTGCCAGCTGACCTAAGAGTTTTATTGGTGAACAAACATCAGTTAACACCCTATGATTCAGGTGTGCTGGTGAATCAGGGTCGCGAGCTGGTCGAGTATTTTGAAGCGGTATGTCGCCGGATGGGCGATGGTAAAGTGGTCAGCAACTGGATTCAACAGGATGTGATGCGTTATCTCGGTGAACATGCAATCACTATCGATCAATATCCAGTTGATACCGAATCATTCGCCGAACTCTTGCAGGCCGTAACCGGTGGCAAACTTAGCACGGGCCGTGGACGGGAGGTTTTATCCTGCATGCTGGAGAACACGCTTTCGGTGGAAGCGGCGATGGAATCGCTGGGCATCGCAGATGTTGATTCGGACGAGATCGAATCGTTATGCAGGGAACTTCTTTCGGCAAATCCGCAGGTAGTCGATGACCTAAAAGAAGGGAAACAAAAGGCCGTCGGTGCTTTGATTGGGCAAGCGAAGCGTAAAAATCCGAATGTCCAGCCGAGCCAGGTAAAAGAGATTTGTTTGCGGATGGTACAAGAAATGTAGAGCCGCTGATGGTTGGATCGATAATCACCCTTACGACTGATTTCGGCAACGGGAGTCCATACATTGCTGCCATAAAAGGCGCTATTTTGGCAATTAATCCCGCGGCAACCATTGTAGATTTAACGCACTCGGTACCTCCTCAGAACGTGCGACAAGCGGCGTTAGGTCTGGTGACATCGGCACCGAATTTTCCGCTGGGGACGATTCACGTGGTCGTGGTCGATCCCGGGGTAGGGACCGAACGGTTTCTTCTTTGTGTTTCGATAGGGGGTTCCTATTTCCTGGCACCCGATAATGGTGTTTTGGATGCCCTGGCACGGGTTAATAATCCCGATAAAATCATCGCATTAACAAACTCCGACTATTGGCTTGAGAATGTCTCCGATACATTTCATGGCCGTGACATTTTGGCGCCCGTCGCCGCTCACTTAAGCTTGTCAATGACACCGGATTCGCTCGGTGATCCGTTAGATACGATCAAGCAACTAGCATGGCCAAAAGTGACCATTATGCCAGGGAAAATTGAAGGCATTATCGAAACAGTTGATTCTTTCGGCAATCTTATTTCAAACATTACCGAAGAGCAGTTGGGTGACGTCCCCCGTGACGAATCAGTCCGAATCATCTGCGATGAACACGAGACCCATGGTATCTTTAAGACCTATGGGGAGCAGCCATCAATGACTTTAATCGCCTTGATAGGTTCAGGTGGAAAGCTGGAACTCGCAATTGTCGACGACAGTGCCGCGATTATGCTTGGGGTCGGGATAGACGCGAAAATTAAATTGGCGTGGTAAGTAATCTCGATCCGATGGGTGATGGCATGTGTTTTTCCAAAGTAAAGTTACTGTTGCTGCAGATCCGAAATCAAGGCGACCCGATGCGCGACCAGGAAATCGAATGTTTTGCAGCCGCAGCGGGGGTCGAACCATCGCAAATCTCACCATGGGACTTACTCGCCGGTCGACCCGGGGGCGGGGTTGTGGATCGACACGATGCGGTATTCATCGGTGGGAGCGGCGATTACTCGGTCACCCGCGAGTCTGGCTGGCTCGATGCGTCGTTGGATCTGATGCGCGACCTGGTGCGAGAATCGAAACCAACCTTTGCCTCCTGCTGGGGCTTTCAGGCGATGGCAAAAGCACACGACGGAAAAGTGGAGACGGATCTCTCTCGGGCGGAAGTTGGAACGCACCAATTGCATTTAACCGAGGCAGGCAAAAAAGATTCCCTTTTTCATGCCCTGGGAGAGCAATTCCGCGGACAAATGGGGCATGAGGATTGTGTTGTTCGTTTACCGGAAGAAGCGGTTTTGCTCGCGTCTTCAGACATTGTGGAGCACCAAGCATATCGCATGGGGGATAGACCGATCTGGTGCACGCAATTTCATCCGGAACTAAAGCGAGAACAATTACTGGTGCGCGTACTAAAGTACCCGACTTATATTGAGAATATCGCTGGTATCCCAGCCGAGCGATTCGAAGAATTACTTGAAGATGCGCCCGAGACCGAGGGATTAATGCAACAGTTCATGCGTGTAGCGCTATAACCAAGGTCACTCGCTCGATATAAAGCATAACGGCATTCAATCGTACGCCGCGCATAGCGCAGCACCAAGGCCATTTTAAATCGAGGGTTTGTGTCGCGATCCTAGCGTTATTTACGACGCCGGTAACCACAGAGAGCTGCGAAGCCAATAAGCATTAAGCATGCAGCGGCCGGTTCGGGAACAGCACCACCTCCGCCAGATCCGCCACCGGACCCGCCCGTGTAGTAACTTCCGTCAATGTCGACCACGAGGACTTCTATCCCAAATCCATTACCATCTACGACTGAAAGGTCGAAATATGATCCTGGTTGAAAAATTAATTCGGGGAAGTCGACGCTGTTGAAATTAGCCGTGTCATCGCCGGCCGTATTGGAATTC
>MDTB01157644.1_pt1 | contig 10937 bp, 7 predicted proteins | sample 811161 | NCBI WGS metagenome assembly MDTB01 (sample SAMN05326650, study PRJNA326480) | marine metagenome | isolation source: seawater | place: Mediterranean Sea | collected 2009 | reverse complement strand
TCATTAATACGCAAATTTCTTTTGCAACATTTAAACGAATAAAATATTCTCCATGCCCTGTTCCAGATACTCCGCAAACGCCATTTTCTGCCCAAGTGCCTGCGCCTATGATCGGAGAATCTCCGATTCTGCCCGGCATCTTGTTTGTCATGCCCCCAGTAGAAGTTCCTGCCGCGATATTGCCATAGGCATCTAAAGCAACAACACCCACAGTTCCCTTCTTTGAATTTGTTTTAATTTTATTTTTTGCTCTCTGAAGTTTCTCTTCAGAGTAAAAATAACTAGGGCTTACAGTCTCAAGACCTGCTTCTATTGCAATTTTTTCTGCACCTTTGCTTGAAAACATTACATGTTCAGTTTTTTCCATAACATATCTTGCTAATTTAATTGGATTTTTTACGTTTGTAATCGATGCAACCGCTCCAGCATTAAGATTTGATCCATCCATAATTGATGCATCCATTTCTTGTCTTAATTCTGATGTATACACAGACCCTTTGCCAGCATTGAATAAGGGGTTATCTTCCAAAATAATTATGGCCCTTTCGACAGCATCTAAACTTGTTCCACCTTCTAACATTACCTCATACCCTGAATCTGCAGCTATATTTAATGCTTCCTCAATTCCTTCAATTTCTTTTTCTGTCATCGATTCAAACCATCCAGCACCACCATGAATTACTATTGAAATATCTTTGGTATCAGAAATTAAGAATAATGGAGAAAATAAGAAGAAATTAATTAGAGTTTTTTTGATAATATGCAACATAGTCAATTACTAGTTTCTGAGAATCATAACATGGGTCAGCATCATTGAGCTTGCAATACTCTTCAGGATTGGGGTTGTAAGCTGGATAATGGCCACCAACAGCCGCATTCAATAGCATGTGAAATTTCTCTAAAAAGGGGTTAGGAGCAAGGTTAGGCAAAGACGCATATTGAACATTGAATAATGAAACTCCGTTATATACCCACTCAAAGCCTTGCTCATCCCATATAAGGCTGATCACATTGTGGTTTGTCGGGTCACTTGTGTAATCTTGCGGTGTAAGAGAAGTCCATCTTGTGTAATATCGATGAAAATCATGCCCATAATGAGCTGTTGTGTTGATTTGATCAATTAACTTGTCTTTACCTTCAAATAAGTCAACTTCACCACTTCTTGGCCATCCTCCGTATCTATCATCTTCTGGCATCATCCATATTGCTGGCCATACACCATCCATAGCGGGTGCTGAAAACCCAACATCTATTCTTCCAAATTGAAACGTTTGACCATCTTTTGATCTAAGTCTTGCGCTGTAATATTGATCCTCCGATTGACTATATTTCGGGACAATATATAGACATCCATTCACAACATAAACATTTTCTGAATCACCAGTATAAAGTTGCCATTCACTGTTACCCCATCCCGGAATACCATATTGAGAACCATCGCCATACATATAAGACCAAACACTTGTATCAAGTGAGTCTTCATCGAATTGATCTTGCCACGTTAATGTATAATCATCGTACTGATTTGGTGAATTGTTGGGACAAAAATCAACTGATGGTGCTGGTGTTGGCTCAGGAGCCAAACCTCCTTCTATCATAACATTATCGTAGAGAACTCCACTTGGATTATATGCAGTTGCAATATTGTTATATCCAAACTGAAAGTAGAAACCCTGTTCTGCCGTTGAATCTACTTCTGTTGTTAATTCATGACTTGACCAAGAGCTTTTTGAAATATCAGTAACATCTTTGGATATGTATTCAATCGTACTAAAACCAGCATTGGGATCTAGCTTCTTGATGAATGCTTTAGCACTTGATGGAGCTGTAACCGCATATTCCTCTGCTTCAGGTCGTTTAGCATCAAATGAAAAAGAAAAATCACCATCAAAAGAATCGTTGATAATAAATTCTCTATAAACACTTGTTTCTAAACAATAAGAATTGTGGTCATCATTGTAATTACTGAACACATTTAGATATTGAGCGCCACCGTTTTGACCTGCTTCTCCAGTAGAAATACTACTAATGTTGTCTCCATTTGGTGCTGGACTTACTTGGTAACCATCGATATAGGTTGAACAATCAGGCTGAAACCTATTAATGTATGCTTTCCAAGGGCTTATTGTATCTGCGTCTAAAGCATAATCTTCAAAATCATCTTCATATAACGTGTTAGGTGCCGGCGTTGGTTCTGGTGTTGGTTCTGGTGTTGGTGCTGGTGTTGGTGCCGGAGTTGGTGCTGGTGTTGGTATCGGATAAATGCCCTCATTTGTGCCGGACGAACCTCCAGAGCATGCCGTAAGTATTATCAGAAAAAAAGCATTAATTAGAATTGATATTTTACGTGTCATTTATATTTCAAAAGAAATCGAGATTAGGCTTGATTATATCAGCACTCAACTATATGTAAATCATTGACATAATGAGCCAATAGGTTTATTTTTTTAACGTTTTAAACACTATTGGGGAAACATGAACTATCTAGAAAAATTTCTAAAAACTTTATTAATATCATTTCTACTTATGCCGCTGATTGCACAAGAATCAGAGGACGAAGATGAAGGCTTAGAAGTAGTTGTTACTACAGCTACAAAAACAGAAAAAGATATTCTTGATACAGCTCAAGCTGTAACAGCATTATCTGGTAACCAGCTTTTAGCGCTGGGTCTCAATAATATTAAGGATTTGAATAATATGATCCCTGGTTTGTATGTGCAAAATACAGATACGAATGCTCCAATTATTACACTTAGAGGAATTAGAACAGAAAACGTTACTGAATTAGGCGATCCTGCTGTTGGAATTCACGTTGATGGTGTTTATGTTGCAAGACCGCAAGCTGTAAATGCTTTGATGTTTGATATAGAAAGAACAGAATTAACAAGAGGACCACAAGGAACGCTTTATGGAAGAAATTCAGTTGTAGGAACATTAAATATAGTTACTGCGAAACCTAATTTTTGATATTCAAGGCGGCTCTTTAAATCTTGTTGGAGGACAATTAAATGAAGCCGGGTTAAGAGCTCATTACAATCTTCCTATAAATGAAAAATTAGCTCTTAGATTCGCTTATATGGAGCAATCAAAAGATTCATTCATTGACGGTTTTTGGGATGGTTCTCAATTGGATTGGAGAAGACTACCCTCTAATGTGAGAGATCAATTTCAGGTAATAACAAGCCCAGATCAGAGAAGTTATTTATCTGATTACGCATGGTATCTTGGTTGTTCAACCCAACCAGGCAATGGGTGTGGTCAAGGAAATTTCTCAGACCCCTACAATAAAATAGCAGCTGATCCATCTGAATTTTATACGGCAATTAAAGATAGCGCATGGAGAATAAGTGCGACTTATGTTGTTGATGATAATTCTGATCTAAATATTCAATTTGAAAATTACGAGGACAATGGTAAAGGCTGGACCAATGTTCTAAGTTGCGAATTAATGAGAACAAGGACAGGCTTCATTGCTAAAGATCGTCCAGCAAATACATGTACTGACATACTTGGTTCAGAAAATAGGTATCAATCTTATGCTAATACACCTGGTTTTAATAAAATGAATATTGATTCGTTCAGAGCAATTTATAAACGCCAATTGAACGAAACTACAAATTTAACAGTTAACTATGGTTACCAAGAACTTGAACAGTCTAGCCAATTTGAAATTGATGGAGGCGTCAATTATCAATACGGTATGGCCTTTAACATTAATAGACTTCTTACAGAATCAAATGTACTTGATGCTTACATTACTGGAGCGAATGAAGAATGGGCATGGGTTGGTGGAATATTTACCAGCACTGAAGATAACGACATGCTTGCTAACTTTACTGCCGAATTAAATGGACATGATTTCTTTTGGCAACCTAACAGAGAATTAAATCACTACGCAGTTTATGGACAAGCAACTTATGCCTTAAGAGATGACTTATTCTTTACGCTTGGTGGAAGATTCTCATACGATGAAAAATCAGATGTTGGCGGTAGAAACATTAATTGTAATACGGGAAATGGATGTTACCCTCAGATCTACGACACAGGTGGAAATCCGTTTGATGCTATTAATCAACTAGCACCTGATTACTGGATACAAATGGGAAGAATGATTGATGGGGTAGATTGTGTTGCCCCAATGATTGGATGTGGTGTCGTTGTTACAAATAATGATACATCACAATCTTGGGATAATTTCTCTTGGAGACTTGGCCTTGATTGGGATATGAGTGATACATCTTTTATGTACGCTTACCTAGCTAATGCATATAAATCAGGAAGCTTAGCAGATGTATATGTAGCACCAAGTAATTCTATTTTGTATTCAGAAGGTCAAAGAGTAGATTTAAATTATGATCCAGAATATGTCACTACAGCGGAGTGGGGAATTAAAGCCAAGAATGAGGAAAATACCTTAAATTATGCATTTAACGCTTTTTATACAATTTATGATGGTAAACAATTTACAGGTAATTTGCCTGTTGATGTTGTTGAAGTCTATGGCTACGACTCAGATCCAAATTCACCAACTTTCGGTCAATTTACTTACTTCGATCAAGGGGTAACTCTATGGACAACTGAAAATTTTGGTGAACAAACACACTGGGGACTAGAATTTGAATATAATTGGTTACCTTACGATGGTGGTAAATTATCAGGTTTCGTAACAAGTTATCATACTGAGTTTACCGAAGACTTCATTACAATGTGGAGATATGGTCAAGATGCATTATTTGGTCGTGACTATGGAGCTTCAATAGATCCAACCAATCCAAACAATTTTGTAAATTTGAAAGGTAATGAGGCGCCTTATACTCCAGATCTTGCTTTTACAATCAGATTTGAGCATACATATAGACTTCAGAATGGTATGGAATTTAAACCTGGAATGAATTATCACTGGGAATCATCTTCTTATGTAACTCCATGGAATATGGATAAACATCTTAATGACGAAGGTGGTTGTGATGGTCCTAATTATTTCTGTCAGCCACTGGAAAATTACACAGATAAAAGAGATAGATGGGAAATGTATGACTACTTTTTAACTTTAGACTCAAAGCAAAATTGGTATATTCAATGGGCATCTTATAATGCTAAAAGTGAAATTGTACCATGGTATATCGGTATAGAAGCTGGCATCCCAAGAGGAGCATACTCTGCACCATCACAGAAAGTTATTAGGTTCGGATACTACTGGTAACAAAATTTTTTAGTTAAAATAAAGGGGAGGCTTGCCTCCCTTTTTTTATGAAAACAACTGACTTATCAGACAAATATCCAGACAAACATTTTTTGTTAGATTTTCAATGCTTCTCAAAAATAAAGTCTACGCATGGACAAATATCTACAGTCTTCTGTCCAGATGATAATTCTATTGCAAAAGATATGCTTTCTGAAAATGGAAAACAAAAAATTTTATTTATTGACGGCGCCAAATCAAAAAAAGTTGCATTGCTTGGAGATAACTTAGCAGAATTAGCCAAAGTAAATAATTGGAGAGGAATAATTGTCAATGGCAGGATTAGAGATGCTGAGATTCTATCCGAAATGGAAATACCAGTTTTTGCACTTGGAACATGTCCAAAGAAAAGCTTTAAAGAAAATAAAGGTGAAAAAGATGTCGAACTGTCAATTGATGGACTTAGACTAAAACCTAATGATTGGGTTTATGCCGATATCAATGGCATCTTAATATCAGATTCAAAGCTCGATATTTAATAACAACTTAAAACTACATCACCTTCATCTCTGGAGATGTTTGCTTTGGAAATATCTATATCAAGTGGCCCCTGTGTTGCTAAGTACATTGGTAGGTTAACTTTTGTTAAATCCAAATTACTGTAATTGGTGAAACACTTTAATGGGATGCTGTAATCTTTGAAGTCCTCTGAAATCTGCAAAAATTTAGTTAAATCAACAACAGGAAAACAACCAACACCACATGAGAGAATATATTTAACTTCACCATCCATATCATTTACCCGCGCGTTGAGGTTTATATAACCGTCAGAAAGAGAGCTCAAATCTAATATTTCTTTTGAAAGTAAAAAGAAACTATTAAGGTATTCAGATTTCTGCACTTTGATTTTTAAAGTATCGTCCTGAATATTTACATCAATAAGATCAATTGAGATTAAATCATTTTGAGAGCTTACTTTATTGCTAGAGATCTGAACCTCAGCCAAGTCACTTTCCCTAATGAAGCCCATGAACTTATCGTTAATAGTTCCATTCATCAGTTCAATCGAATCTATTTTTTGTTCAGAATTTTCATCTTCATTTAAATTATTAATGAAGATTTCTTCCTTGTAAGTTAGCCCATAACCAAAATTGAAAAGCGGATTTGAAGTAGCATCAAAATAATTAAGATTTGCTTGCTTAGTATTTCTTGGCCAACTGAAGGGTAGTTTCCCTGAAAAATCATAATCATTTTTTCCATCATGGAATAATACATCAGTCATACCTCTTGATTCTGTTCCTGGCAGCCAAGCAACAACAAAGCTATCAGATAAATTTATTTCTCTTGTTACCCATAATGGTCGTCCAGTCAGAAAAATAGAAACAGTCGGAATTTTTTTCTCTTTCAGTAAATTTAAAGCTGAAATATGTCGGCTTCCATCAAAATTTAAATTTTGCCTATCTCCTACACCCTCGGCATATGGTTGCTCCCCATACACAACAATAGCAACGTCATAATCTTTATTAACTTGTATTAAATTTTCAACATAATCTATATTTTCTTGACCAGCTTTTTCAACTAGTGCTGTTAAGAATGGTATAGATCCAGGAAAATCAATATTACGATTATTAGTTCCTTGCCAATCAAGGGTCCAGCCACCTGTTTGAGTTTTGAGAGAATTAGCATCGGCTCCAACAACTAATATTTTTTGGCCTTTCTCTAAAGGCAAGACATTATTATTATTTTTAAGCATAACCAAAGATTCTCGAACAGCTTGTCGAGCTATATCTCGATTATGTTTCAAGCCTACTTCCTTAAAAGGTGAGTTTGATGGTCGTTTACCATCGAACAAGCCAAGTTTTTGTTTAACTGAAATTATTCTCCTTACCGCATCGTCTAACCTTTCAATTGAGATCTCTCCATTTTTTACTTGACGAAGAGTATTTCTATAAAGATCTTTCCAGTTTTCTGGGACCATATTCATATCCACTCCGGCATTTAAAGAGGCTGGACAACTACCATTTGAACATCCAGGAATTTGTCCATGTCCATTCCAATCTCCAACAACAAAACCATCAAATTCCATTTGATTTTTTAGAACTTCAGTAAGTAAGTAGTAATCACCATGTACTTTCTTTCCATTCCAAGAATTGAAACTAGCCATTACAGTTTGTATACAAGCATCTAGTGCACTGTAGTATGGTGTTCCATGAATCTTTTTAAGTGTTTGTTCATCAACTCTTGTATCACCTTGGTCAAGAATATATGCCGCAGAACTATTGAGAGCGGTTCCTCCATCTCCCAAAAAATGCTTTGCTGTACCAATAATTTTATTATCAGCTAAAAAACTTTCTCCACTTCCTTGCAATCCATATATAAAAGCTTCACCAAGCTTAGAAACAAGTTCAGGACTTTCTGAGTAACCCTCATATGTTCTGCCCCACCTGTAGTCTTGTGGAACAGTTACTGTTGGAGCAAAGGTCCAATAGATTCCTGTTGCAAGGACTTCCTCAGCAACAGCTGCCCCAATGTCTTTTAGAAGTTTCTCATTGGCTGTTGCACCAAGGCCAATATTGTGTGGAAATATTGTTGCTCCAAGAACATTACTGTGTCCATGAACAGCATCAGTTCCCCAAAGAATTGGTATATTTGCTCCACCTCGGTTTGTTGATTCAATGTAAAAATCTTCTGCTAGTTGTTTCCACTCATCAGTTGAGGCTTTTTGATTGCCATTTGGGGATGTGTTGCCACCATTTAATATGCCTCCTATTGGAAATCTTTTTAAATCTGAGGGACTTATGAAGTCTAAATCTGCCATTATGGTCTGACCTACTTTTTCTTCAGCTGTCATGCCCACCATTACTTTTTCGACAAAATCTGGATCACCTACTGGGCAAGAATTTACTCTTTCCCAATTAACATCTTGAGAATGACTGAAAGCAGCAAAAAATAGAAAAATTATTAACTTTCTATGCATAGGTAATGTAAATTGATGCAAGAATCAGAACGATCACAGTTGAACCAACATTAAACAGATTAGAGGTTTTAAAGTCACTAGCTGATAAATTGAAAACTTTTTCATTCTCTTTTTTCGGTGAAAGCAGTCCACTCACAACAAATGCAAGAAAAAATGATATTGCCATTTGATGCATAAAAGGTTCAATTAAAGATTCAGACGTATTTGCAACATACAGCTTCATAACAACACCGGCCACTAGTGCCGCTGCCGAACCCCATAAAACTGAATTTGATGTCGAATTTTTTAAAACTATGGCTGATAAAAATACAAAAAGAATAACTGGGCTAAATAATCCCATGTATTCTTGGACGTATTGAAATGCTGAATCTAAGCTGCCGAGAAATATAGGCGCAACAATAATTGAGATAATTAAGCCAACTAATCCTGCTCTTCTTCCAATTTTTACAAGACTTTTATCTTCAATGGACATATCCCCTTTGTAAAGATCCATCGTAAAAATTGTACTCACACTATTTGTCAAAGAAGCCAAGGATGACACAATCGCTGCTACCAATGCAGCAAAAGTTAAACCTAAAATCCCGTTTGGCAAAAGTGAGAGCATTGAAGGATATGCCCTGCTTCTATCTCCCTCAAGCGATGGTATGGTAGTACCTTCTAGAGCAACAGCAATCAAACCAGGCAACACAACTACTACTGGCATTAATATTTTTAGAAAACCTGCAAACATCAAGCCGTTTTGAGCTTCATTGAGACTTTTAGCTCCTAAGGCTCTTTGTGTTATGTACTGATTTGTTCCCCAATAATAGAAATGTGCAATCCACATACCACCAATCAAAACCCATATACCAGGCAGTTTTACGTAATTCCCGTAAGCTTCAGGATCTTGCTCTTTTGGCACATAAGATAACAATGCATCAAATTTTTCTGGAAATTCTGACTGCAGAATCATAAATCCTTCCCATGCTCCTGAACCGTCAGAAATAGCATTTAAACCCACATAAGAGACATATAAGCCTGCAAAAATTAGTAGGCTTACTTGGATGATGTCTGTAAAGGCTACAGCTTTTAATCCTCCGTATAGAGAATATGCCAGTGAAAGCAATCCAAGCAAGATCATTGAGAGAATTAGATCTAATCCAGTAAGGTTATTTACTGCTTTAGCACCAAGCCATAAGATTGTTGGCAGAATAACAAAAATGTACATAATTAACATAAGTACGGCTAACAATTTGCTGACACGAGTATCGTATCTTTGTGATAGCAGTTGAGGCATTGTGAAAACTTGTTGTTTTAAATAAACAGGGAGAAGGAATTTTCCAACTACAATTAACGCAACTGCTGCGGTCCATTCGTAAACAGCAATTGCCATTCCAAATGCATAGGCATCACCATTCATACCTATAATTTGATCGGCAGCAATATTTGCTGCAATTAATGAGGTTCCTATAGCCCACCATGGAAGGGATCTTCCAGCCAAAAAATATTCCTCAGGTGTCTTTTCTTGGCCTTGTTTTGACCTTGAAACATATGTTGCAATTGCTATTAAAGCTACTGCATAAAATCCAACTATTAGATAATCTAAACTATTCATGTAACCTCCTTATAACAGAATAATTCAAGTTTCCATACAAAGGAGTATGTTCTTTATTTATTAAATTGATTGAAATATCTTTCAAAATATTGCTATGTGCTTTTGATGAATGTTTATTAAATTCTTCTTTAATATAATTGATTGAGTTCATTTCAGAAATAGTCCGCATTAAACTTCCTGCGAAAAAAATGCCACCCTTAGCATTAAATGTAAGAGCAAGGTCTTGTAATATATTATTCAAAGCTATAACAAAATTATTTAAGATAAATTTTGCTAAATCATCGTCAAGATAGCCGGATACAATTTCCTCAGTAGTTAAGTTCTGCCCTGATTTTTCAGCATAGATTTTTTTTATTCCAGTTCCAGAAAGATAATCCTCTAGAACAATAAAATTTTCACAATTATCAATTTCAAATAAATTAGATAAATGATCGTTGTAAGATCTGGCGTTACCAAGCTCTGTTGGATAGACGTAAGGCACATTTCCGACATACCTTAAAACAGAAAAACCTAAGCCCGTTCCAGGCCCTATTGCCAAACAAGTTTGGCTGTTGTCCATATTTCCATTTTTGATAACTTTGAAATCATTTTTTGTCATCAATGGTAAGGAATAACCAATTGATTCCCAATCATTAAGGAGATGGCATTCTTTAATGTCTAATTCTTTTTCTAAATCAGTTGCGTTTAATTCCAGATCTCTATTTGTCATTGAGATTTTATTCTCGCTTACTGGTCCAGCTGCTGAAATTACAACCTCTTCATAATTACTTTTTGAATTAATGTCATGAAGAGCATCAAAAATATCTTCGTTTGTATCTACTTTAATTTTCTGAATATCAGATATCGTCATGGAGCTTGTATCGCCGGCTCCTGCACGCAAGTTTGTGCCGCCTAGGTCTATTAGAAGTTTTTCTGTATTCAAAAGCTGTTTCCCCGGATAGTACAAATTATATATAAAAATATAATTATTCCTATTGTCTAAAAATAAGCTAATCTACAAATAAATGGATAATTGGCGAAATAAAATAATTTATCAAATTTACCCTCGCTCTTTCTTAGATACATCTGGAAACGGGATCGGTGATCTTAATGGAATTACAAAACAAGCAGATTATATTTCAGATCTTGGTGTTGATTACATTTGGATATCACCGTTTTTTGAATCGCCTCAAAAAGACTTTGGG
>MDTB01013756.1_pt1 | contig 10937 bp, 3 predicted proteins | sample 811161 | NCBI WGS metagenome assembly MDTB01 (sample SAMN05326650, study PRJNA326480) | marine metagenome | isolation source: seawater | place: Mediterranean Sea | collected 2009 | reverse complement strand
GAGCAGGCCGTGCGGTGTTTTGTGTCCTCACCTTGATGGCCATGAGCCTCACACCGCTGGTCGTCCCTGCATCGGCCCATTCGTCCATCTTGCTCTCAGTGGACGTTCAACACGCCGTCCTGGAGCCCGGACAAAGCATGAACGTCACCCTCAGCATCGAAAACAACGGTTCGTCGATTGAATCCTATAACATCACCATTGATGACACTGGGTTGGCGACACCGTGGACGGTTCTGCCGGTGGACGAGACGGTCGACAATGTCTTTCCCACTTGGAGCAAAAACACCACCCTCGTGGTTCGCCTCGCCGAAGGGGCTACCGTGGCCGACAGCGGTTCGTTTACGGTCAACGTGAGCGAACCCGATAACGGTTTGAGCTCAACGCTGACCGTTCTTGTTTCTGTGGCTCCCGCTTACCATCCCTCGCTTTCCGTCAGTGGCTCGCCGCTCATCACCATGGCTGCAGGTGGAAGCACCAATGTCTCTTTTGTCGGCCACAACTTGGGGACGGTGACGGACACGTTCCTTCTGGACGTTGAGGTGCAGCCAGACCTGGCCGCATGGTGGGCCAACCACACCAACGGCACGTCCGGAAACAACTCTGGCGGCTCCGGCAATTCCTCGGACAACAACTCTGGCGGCTCGGGCAATTCCTCGGGCAACAGCACGGGAAGCAACGGAACAAACACCTCGTCAGTTTCAATCCTGATGATGGGGAACAGCTACACCGGCGCAAACAACCTTGCTTCCCTTGTCGAGGGTGTCCTCGATGCTGACAACATCAACGCAACCGTCAGTTCAGTCAACGGTGGCGGCATGAAACTTCCACAACACTGGTCCAACGTCAACACGTCCGGGAATCAATGGAACACGACCCTTCGAGGCTCTGCGTGGAATTATGTAGTGCTTCAAGACCAGAGCCAAGTGCCTTCCTTCCCTTCGACCAACTCCATGTGGCAGGACAGCAAAAACGCCTCAGTTTTGCTCAGCGATGCGATCGCTGACGAAGGTGCTGAGACGGTCATGTTCATGACGTGGGGATACCGAGACGGCGACAGCCTCAACGCTTTCAACAACAACTTCACTTCCATGCAGGCCCGACTGACGGAAGGCTACACTCGATACGCAGAGAACATCTCTTCTGCAGGAAACGCCGTTTGGATTGCACCGGTTGGTTTGGCTTACAAATCGGTGCACGATTCAGTGGTGGCAGACGGTGACGACCCCACGCTTTCGGGGAACCTGTTCTATGACCTTTACACGTCTGACGGAAGCCATCCTTCGCTCTCGGGGTCCTACCTTGCTGCATGTGTGTTCCATTCCACCCTTTCTGGAGAAACATGCGTTGGCAGCAACGACACCATCAGCCTCAATGCAAGTGTGAAATTGGCTCTGCAACAAGCTGCTGACGACACGGTCTTCAACCAAACGGCCGGCATGTCCTACTACCCTTGGGAAGCATCCGGCACCGCTGCATTTGGACTTGGGTCATCGGTTCCGTCGGGTTGGAACATCCAATGGCAAGAGGACGAACTTTCCAACATCCCTGCCGGAGGTTCAGCGACCACGACCCTTTCGATTACGGTGCCTGCGGACGCCGCTCCGGACTTTTATGGCTACAGGCTGACCATTGGTTCCACCAACGGAAACATCACCTCGTCCACCGTTATCGTGGTTGAAGTTGAGGCAGAACCATCCGTTGCTACGGCGTTCCTTCGTCAGAACGATGTGTTCTTGCCGGGTGAAAGCACCTTGACGGGTGTACAGGTCACCAACACCGGCAACACCCCACTTGACCTCACATGGTCCCTCTCTCACCCTCCTTCATCGGGAGCCAGTTCATGCATTGGTTCGCTTGTTTCTGCACAAACCAATGGCTTGCAACCGAACGCCATTGATGAAGTTGGTATCATGGTCGATGTCGATGAATCGGTGGACAGTTCCTCCCAATGTTGGTTCAGGCTCACCGCCTCGCACAACGAGGGCGAATCCGTGGTAGTGTTGGATGAACTTGACTTCATGATCAACATCGACGAGGCCGTCAATTTCTCGCTCGTTGGACCGCTCGCCATCGTTGACATCGTTCCATCGATCGGCGCCAACTACGAAGTTCGCTTAACCAACCACGGAAGCGACGAAGCCACCTTCTTCCTGGATGTTTCCGAATCAAGCGGCCTTGACACGGTTCTCGTGTCTGCTTCCGGCATCACGGTTGCTGCCGGAGAAGTTGGGACCTGGACGGTGAACACCAAAGGCGATACAGCCCTTTCCGGTATGCTGCAGCAAACGTTTTCTTCAACCTACAACGGCGAAACGGCCTCGCTTTCCGTGCCGATCAATCTGCTTGAGGTTGATGGTGTTGAACTTCTGCCGCCGAGTGAAGATCGGGTCTTAGTGACTCCTGGTTCATCCACCTCAATGACCATCACACTTCGCAACATTGGCACCTCCAATGTCTCGCTTTCGCCCTCGCTTTCAGGACTCCCTTCAGACGTTGATGTTGCCTACGATGTGCTCGAGGTCCAATTGAATCACGGTGCAGAACAGGTGGTCGTCTTGACCTTCAATGCTGCAACGGGTGCAACCCCCGGCACATCCGCCATTTCCTTGGTCTACCAAGACGGTGCTTTCAGCATCCCCTACAACTTTGATGTGGTCGTCGTTGACCGTGAGGAGGTCTCGGTCAACAGCGTTCAACACCTCCTCTTTGCCAGCCCCAGTTCGGTGTCAAGCCTCAACATCGATGTCACCAACCTCGGCACATCATCGGATGTCTATGTGGTTGAATGGACCACGCAAAGCCAAGGCGACTGGTTTGACTTCACCCTCACTCCCACCACCTTCCAACTAACATCCGGTTCAACTCAACAGGTTTCAATCGGCGTTCAGGAACGCTCTGCTGGGGCTCCAGACAACGGTGTTGTGTACACCCTACGGGTTGTTTCCACCTCCAACGCTGCCGTCAGTGATACCGTGAACCTCACCATCCAACCCGTCATGGCTGGAGCGAACCTCACCGTCTTGGCTGATGTTGGGGAAGCAAAGCCAGGTGGTTCGGTGTACGGGTCCTTGATTTTGACCAACACTGGCAACACGGAAGACACCTTCTCCATCACAACGGTGGGCACGGATTGCGGGCTTGATGTCACGGTAACCGTCGCTCCCGGTCTCTCCACTGAGGCTCTTGGATGGTCCTGTGTCGTGGCCAATGATGCAGCAGCAGGCCCCAGTGCGTTGTCGTTCCGTGCCGTCAGTTCGGTACGGAGCAACGTCGTGGTCGAACAAAGTGAACTCTACACGGTAGAGGCCGCTTGGCCGGGTGATTCTTTGGTCGCTTTGTCGTTTGCAGACGGCCGCCTTTCCCTTGGCGTTGACAGTTCTACATCAACCGTCTTGACCGTCTCCAACCTCGGCAATGCAGAGGTTTCTGGAACCTTGGACGCGTTTGGAAAAGACACGGGTTTGGTCATTCTGGAATGGACACGCATGAGCGATGACTCCGCCACGAACGATTTCACCCTCACTTCGGGTTCGAGCGTTGATTTCCTATTGACCATCACATCGAACACCGCTCGCACGGCTTCATCGGAAGTTGTGGTTCGAGCGACTTCAAGCGGTGGAGGCGTGCTCACCACCGACGAGTCAGTCCCTCTTCCCATCTCCCTTGAGGGGCCTGCGCTACCGCCGAATGGACTGGCCTTGCCGCTCGGAGTGAATGTCAGTCAGTCCGCTGCGCTTGGCGTGATGGGGGCCGGGTGGTTGTTGGCCATCGTCGCCATCCAACTCCTACGTCGACCTTCTCGCAACAGCGATGAAAGCACCGAAGAAGAATCCGAGGAAGACGACGACGAATCCGAGGAAAAGGAGCTACCAGAACTTGGCTACAATGAATGCCGTTTGGATGGCGAATCCAAGGTGTCCTGTCCAAGTTGTGAGGCACGCTTGGGTGTTCCAAGAGGCAGTGTTCCACCGTTCAGATTCAACTGCCCACAATGCGGTGAGAAGATTCGCGTGGTTGAGTGATCACTGACGCTGAGCCACCAGCAAGAACGCCGTGTGTCCGAACGGACCGTTCACGGGGCGCATGCCACCTTTGGATGCCCGACCCCATTCGCGTTCCATCAATTCGCCGGCCCATTCAACGGTGAGTCCAGCCGCTTCGCATGCTTCCCATGAGCGCTCCAATTGAGAGCTGACGGGGCAATAGCAAGCGAGTCGAGCGCCGGGCAGAAGAAGTTGGGAACAGGCTTCAATGGCAGGAGGGTGGTCTGGCAGGTCGAGAATGATGGCATCAAATCCATCGCTGAACTCGGTGATGGCTTCGATGCTCTCCTCGATGGTTCCTTCAATGTGATGATGCGTTGGGCTTTCTCCCCATGAAGCGGTGGTGCGACGAAGATTCTCCAGGGCGACTTCGGCATGTTCAGCCCGCGGTTCAACGGTGACATGGGTTCCACTTTGCCCGATGACGCGTTGGATGTACATCGAAAGGCCAGCACTGCCGATGCCGGCTTCCAACACCCTATCGTTCGGACCAAGGCCAAGCCGAGCCAGGAAAAACCCAGCATCCTTGCTTCCGATGGTTTGGGCCCTGCGCATCATGCCTTTGGACAATTCTGGAAGTCGGGGTGGGAGGCGAAGCAGTTCTTTTTGACCGATCTCAACACGGCCACCCAAAGGGATATCTTTCAGTGATTCAACGGGATTAAACACGCCCAATCCCTTGACCTTTTGTTGATGATTGGTCAATTCAACGACGTAGGTTTTCCCGTTGTCTTCGACCAACACGGCCCATTCTTCAGAAGTCACGACCATGCGCAAGGGTTGTTGAATGTTAAAGTTCGCATGGGCACAATTAACAGTTGACTGCATTGAACTCGCAAGGTGGGAATATGGACGATAGGGCGAGTGTTTCATATACCCGCCAAAGCCTGCTCTTTCCATGAGTACCGTGACGCGAAGCCTCTCGATTGGTTTGGTCGTTTTATTTATTGGCAGTTTGCTATCTGGCGCTGCCATTGAACTGAACAAGGAATCCCTGCCCACAGAATTGAATGACGAACCCGTAGTGATGGAGGCGACCAGCCCCGGCCATCCAGTGTTTGCAGAGTACATGGGCGCCCACTGGTGTGGTCCGTGCCACCAGGCCTCGGCCAACCTCTACAACCTCTACGGAACCAACGGCGGCGGTGGTACCCAATCCGAAGATTTCACCTACATCTCCTTCTGGGAATCTCCTTCCACTGGCAACCCGAACCTGTCGCCGATCAACAGGCGTGCTCACATCCAGAGCGCTCCCGGCTACGGAAACACCATCCCAACGGTCGTTTGGGGCGATGCCACTCAAGGCACGTACTTCTCGAACGGCTATTCCGCCGACGCCCGCTACCAGAGTGGCGGGAACACCAAGAACGCTGCTGATTACAGCCTGTCAGTCTACCAGACGCCCAACGGCGCAAACATGGACATTGAGATTACGGCGACATACACCGGTTCCGGTTCGCAGACGGTCTACATGTACGCCGCCGTCACTGAGGAATACTCCCCCGAGACGTACAGCGGATCTCCCAACCCACACCCACACCACGTGTGGAAGAAGTGGCTCCTCAACTCCGGCGGCACCGGGTTTGAATCCGCCACGCTCACCTCCGGTTCACCGGTCACAAAAAGCTGGTCGGTGCCCATTTCCACCGTGCGAGCAGGCGGCGGCAACGCTGCTGTTGACAACTTCCTAACCGTTGCCGCTCTCCTTAGCGGCGACCACACGGCACATCGAGACCTCGTTTCCGCAGCCGACTCCAAGATGGGTCCAAAGATGGACATCGGCGTTTCTGGTCTCAAAGTCACCAACGACCAAGGCACCGAATCCTACGTGCGAGGCGATACCGTGACGCTCGAGGCCGATGTCAAAAACATGGGCGATCTCGATTACACGAGCGGCGGTTCCCTTGAGTTCTTTTACAAGAACGGTGCTACGACGACGTCCATCAATACCGTCTCGATCCCAACCCTCAATGCCGCTCCTGGTTCGTCTTACCTGACCGGCACGGCAACCTTCGACACCTCAAACCTTCCAGGCAACGTTTGGTCCACGAACTTCGGTGCCCGCTTGATTGGCCTAAACGGAGACAGAAGTTCCAGCAACAACGTGCAAGAAACAGGCGTGAACCACGACCGAATGCCACTCGCCAAGACGCCTCAGGTCATCGGCTCCAATGTGGTGGAGCGTGGTGAGTATGTTACCGTCCTCGCAAAGGGCGACCCCAATGACAACGTCGACACCATCGATTCCATGTCATTTGAGGTTGAAGTTTCAGCAGCAGGCCAAGACCTCTGGGACAGCAGCATCGTATCAGGAGGCGAAAACGTGCTCTACCGTGATTCACCACAAGAAGGACGCGAATACATCGTGACGCCTTCTATGAGCATGAGCGCCGGTGATTACGATGTACGAGTTCGTACGGTTGACAGCCGAGGCCAAACCAGTGATTGGTCGATGGTCGATGACATGTTTGAGTTGGCCAATGGACGCCCGCTCATCGTGGCGGACCCGGTCCCATCCGTGATGTGTGATCTCAGCACCAAAGTCAGCATGGACGGCCATGTCGCCGACCCTGAAACTCCGCTTTCGGAACTGATCATCACTTCAACCAGCGAAAACTTCGTCGCATGGCATGCTAGCACTGAAGAAATCGAAGTTCTCTTCCCTTACGACAATGGATGTCCTCTCGGGCAGAAGGGCATTGAGATCAAGGTTGATGACGGTGGCGACTACACTGAAACCGGTGAACTCCCGTATGGAACGCTTTTGTTCAACGTCATTGAAAACGGTCAACCTCGATGGGGCGGTCTCCCCATTCAAGTGGTTGAAGAAGGCTCAAGCGGCGTCCTTTCCCTATCGGAGTACCTCTCTGACACCGACGATACCGGCCAACAGGTTGACATCTCAACCTTGTCCCTCCAAATCTTGGAGAACTCGAATCCTGAACTCATCACGGTTGAACTTCGTGGAAACACCATTGGCTACGAGACCGTTGACGGTGATGTGAACGGTGAAACGGTGGTGACCCTGCGTGCCAGCGATGGTGAACAAGTCTCCGACCAAACACTCACCATTCGCATCAACCCCATCAACGACGCACCCCGCCTCGACATGACGGACATTGAAGAGTTCTCTCTGAAGACGAACCGTCAGAAAGTGATCAACCTCAACAGCCGCCTCACGGACGTTGACAGCCCGCAAGGAACCTACTGGGTCAACAACCCACAATCCACCGAGACAGGGTCTGCACGGTTGGTGTCAGGTGATTTGATCTTGGAATTCGAAGAGGTTGGCACACAAATTGTCACCATTTCAACCACTGACGGCTACGCCACCAACAGCTACGAAATCACTGTGGATGTCTACGACTCCGTTCCTTTCTACATCTCGAAGACGGACGACGGTTCGGGACACCTCTACGTTGACATGGCGGACACCTACGAGACCCAAACTCCCACCGCAAACTTTGCGCTGACTGAATCTGCACCTACCTTTACCATCATCACGGTCACCTGGACGCTTTGCAACGAGCTCTCTGGAACTTGTGATGGTTTCTGGGAATACGACCTTGACATGTCCCGCTCGAACACCGGGTGGACACAAGAAATGAACATCCCCTCCCCATACGGTGGTGGAGACTATGCACGCGTCAACGGCATGCGTAACATGGATTACATTGGGTTGACGGTACGTGCAGTTGACGATGCTGGCCAGGAGTACAAGACGAGTGATACCACAAAGTGGTTGACCACCGAAGCACTCCCTGCTCCTTCAGAAATGGACGATGCCCTCATCGAATGGTATGTCGCTGACCTCCTCACTGAGATTGCCGAACTCGAGGGTCAACTCGCTGAGTCAACGAACTCGGAGGATGTGGCTTCCCTCGATGCTCGACTGTTGGAACTCAACACCAAACTCGGTGTTGCTTGTGATGACCCTCGTGCTGACTGTCCCTCGGATGACATCAAGAGTTCCAGCGAAGATGGTACTTCGGGCTTGAACACCAACGTGATTCTCATCGTCATTGGCGTGCTCATCGTCGCAGCCCTCCTCGGGCTGATGTTCATGCGCAGCCGTCAGGATGAGATTGCTGAACCAAAGTGGAACGAAGCAAGCCTGCCTTTCCACGACACGGTGGCCAATTCCATGTATGGGGGCACACAGGAACTCTTCCAGCAACCGGTGGCTGCAGTTGCTCCAGTAGCGGCTGTCGCTCCTATCGTTGCTCCTGCTGCCCCAGTGGTTGCAGCCCCAGTGGTTGCAGCCCCAGTGGTTGCTGCCCCAATCGCTGCACCTGCGGGCCCTCCGCTACCACCTAGTGGCTTGCCAGCGGGATGGACCATGGAGCAGTGGACTTACTACGGACAGCAGTACCTCGACCGACTCAACCATCAGCAGTGATGGCTACTTTATGACCCCTCACGAAGGTCAACCGAAAAGCATACCCCTAAAGGGGAGTTATGAGAGGAAGAATCGTGTCGGATGAAAACGAAACCCCTGCTGAAGAGAGCCTTGATGAGGCTACTCAAGGTTTGGATGAGGTTGCGTCAGAGTCAGAAGAACCGACCACAACCATCTGGTCGCCTGAACCCACCGGTGCTGACGAAGTTCTGGACTTGTCTGTCGCCGATTGGATCGCTGGTGTGGAGTTTGAATCCACAGCGGATGTCCCAATACCCGACCGCCTGGTTGACCAAGTCATCGGTCAAGAAGCGGGTTCTGTCGTCATCAAAAAGGCGGCAGAGCAACGTCGACACATGTTGATGATTGGAGACCCCGGCACTGGAAAATCCATGTTGGCCAAGTCGATGACGGACTTGCTACCGAAAGATGCCCTCGAGGATGTTTTGGTCTACCCAAATGAGGACGACGAAAACGTACCGCGTGTGCGAACGGTCCCTGCAGGTAGGGCTGAACGAATCGTCAAGGTTCAGAAAGAAGCCATCCGTCAGCAGCGGGAAAAATCCCAACGCATGCTTTTCATTGCCTTTGCGGCCATTGGATTTTTAATCCTCATTGCTGCACTGCAATCCGGCGATTTGTTCACCCTTTTGTTCGGTGGTTTCCTCCTCGTCTTTGGGTACATGTTCATCCGTAGCCGTTTGGGCGCCGTTGATAACAGTCGAATCCCCAAGGTTCTCGTGAAGCATGATTTGAATGAGCTTCCTCCCTTTGTGGACGCCACCGCCACCCTCTCTGGGTCGTTGTTGGGCGATGTCCGCCACGATCCTTTCCAATCCGGCGGCATGGAGACCCCCGCTCACGACCGTGTTGAGCCCGGAGCGATTCATCGTGCCCACAAGGGTGTGCTCTACATTGACGAAATCAACCTTCTTCGCCTTGAGGAGCAACAAGCCCTCCTCACCGCCATGCAGGAACGTGCCTTCCCCATTTCCGGACGCTCGGAGCGTTCCTCGGGTGCACTGACCAAGACCGAAGCGGTGCCATGTGATTTCATCCTCATCGCTGCTGGCAACCTGGACGCCATCCAAGGCATGCATCCTGCTCTGCGAAGCCGTATTCGTGGATACGGCTACGAAGTCTATGTCAACTCTGAGATGCCAGATACATCTCGAAACCGCCGTCGCCTCATCCGCTTCATCGCTCAAGAAGTCCTTCGCGACCTTGACACCGTTCGTGAAATACCCCACTTTGACAAAAGCGCTGTCGCCATCATCCTTCGAGAAGCTCAGCGACGTGCAGGACGTCGTGGCAAACTTTCTCTCCGTCTTCGTGAGCTCGGTGGACTCGTCCGAATTGCTGGCGATCTTGCGGTTGAAGCCGGCTCACCATTCACCTCTGCTGAACATGTTCTCGGAGCGAGGAACATCGCCAAGCCGCTTGAGCAACAAGTTGCCGACCGCATGATTGAACGTCGCCAGGACTACGCCATGCTGGTCAACAGCGGCGAGCGTGTTGGACGTGTGAACGGTCTCGCCGTTCTCGGCGCCAACTCCGGTCTCTCGGACTTCAGTGGAATCATGCTTCCCGTCGAGGCTTTGGTCACCCCCTCTCAAGGTGGAGGCGGGAAAATCCACGCCACGGGTGGGCTTTCCGACCTGGCCAAGGAAAGTGTCACCAACGTCAGCGCAGTGATCAAGAAACTCACGGGCAAGGACATTTCAGACTACGATATTCACATTCAATTCGTGGACACGCACGGCGTGGATGGAGATTCGGCCTCCATTACCATCGCCACCGCCATCATCTCTGCCTTGGAGAACATCCCCATTCGCCAAGACCTCGCCATGACAGGTTCTCTGTCCGTTCGTGGTGAAGTCCTTCCCATCGGTGGCGTGACGGCCAAGATTGAAGCAGCTGCGCGGTCAGGCGTCAAAACCATCGTTGTTCCAAGAGCCAACATGCAAGATGTTCTCCTCGACGACCGGTTTGAAAACATGGTTGAAGTTGTGGCTGTGGATACCCTCGATGAGGTCATGCAATACGCCCTCATTAAGCACGAACAGAAGGCCAGCTTGGTTGAGCGCTTGGAAGCGGTCATCGATCGGTTGACCCCAGAGGTTCAAAGTAAAATTTCGCTTGTCTAGGTAAATGGCCGTTGCGAGTGGAATATCGGAGTGGTTGAGTAATACCGCTTGTTTCTACGGGTAGTTGGTCATCGTATGTCTTCTCAACGTGATGCAGGAAAAGGCGCCCTTCTCACCCTTTTTCTCGTCACCATGATCGACATGATCGGTTTTGGCATCATTATACCGTTCTTGACCTACTTGGTCCAAGACTTGGCAGAAAGTGAGGGCGTCATTCGAATCGGCCTCTGGGTTGGTCTCCTCATGACTTCTTACTCTGCTGCACAATTTCTCTTTTCCCCGTTTTGGGGTTCGTTATCCGACCGAATTGGACGCCGTCCAGTCTTGATGATTGGGTTGGTTGGGAAT
>MDTB01208482.1_pt1 | contig 10940 bp, 4 predicted proteins | sample 811161 | NCBI WGS metagenome assembly MDTB01 (sample SAMN05326650, study PRJNA326480) | marine metagenome | isolation source: seawater | place: Mediterranean Sea | collected 2009 | reverse complement strand
ATCTGACCCGATAACTGGATATAATCCGACTTAAATCGTTGGAGTTGGCTAGTTAAAAGTAATAGTTTTACAGTATTAGTTTTAAAGCAGACAACGAAAATTATATCTTTGTTATCATTTTAAATATCTAAACTATTTTCCCAAGAGAAAGTTGATCTTGAACAAAATTCAAAGCTAATACAGCATTCTTTCCTACAAAGTATATCGATATCGAAAACAATATCTTTGTTTATATGCAAAATTTTTAAAGCCTCATTCTTAAATAAATCATAATTAATGCAAAATTCTGGTATTTTATGTTTTATTAATAACTTATCTTCTCTTTTGCAATAATTAAATAAATTATGAACTGAAAATATAAATTCTCTCCGGTATCCAAGTTCTTGTAAATAGTTTTCTTTATCTTCAGTAAATTTTATATATAAAAATCGATTCGAATCCCATTTCTCATGTTTTGAATAGTATTTTTCCCATGAATAAGCCACAAAAAAATAAATTGTTTGATTTTTGTATGTTTTGGTTATTTGTATAAATAATAATTTTTTATTTTTATTTGTTTTGTCTCCAAAATGACATTTGAAAGGAAACTATTAATTTGGAATAGTAATTAATTTATAAGTGATTGAATAATAAATTTGAAACTAAAGATTTTGGATTAGGTTCAATTACGATAGTTGGATAAAAACTGACTATGAATTTTGAGTTTTTTTAATTAAATAATCAATCAATCAATCAATCAATCAATCAATGGATCTTGAAAAATACTCTTAAACCATTGCTTACATAAAGCTCAAAAGTAATATTGGTGCTCACAATTTCTAAAAGATTTAAAATTTATGTTCAAAAAGTTAAATTACTCTTCCAAAATGTATTAAATTATACTTAAATACATAAAATAGGTTAAAAAATGTTCAGCAAGATACACTTAATAATCATAGATATAGCAGTTAAAGTTATAAAATATTTGTTTATTAAAAAAATTTTAAATTTAAAAAAAAATATTGTCTAAATAATTTATAAAGTGCTAATATTTAAAATATGTATTATTTTAAAATTGTCTATTAATGTCTGTAGATAGCAATTGGATACAAATTGGAACAAGAGGAGATTCTACATATTATTATGATAGTAGAAGAGATTATTGGAGAAATCATCAAAATAGAGCTGCAACTCATGGTGGCTACTTAGTAAGTCTTAATGATGTAAATGAATACAATGATGTTGTTAATATTCTTAAAAGTAGAGGTATAAGAGATACTTGGATAGGTTTAACAGATGATCCTAATAATGTATCCGGTGCCAGTGAAGGAAGATATTGGGATAAGAATGGTAAAGCTAATTGGCGTTGGATGGATGGATCTAGAGTAACCTATGATAAATGGAACACTAGAGAACCTAATGATTCACGAGGTGAAGATGTAGCCCACTTTACCGGAAGTAATTACAAGTGGAATGATCATAGATATACTCATAGGACAAGAGCTGTAATTGAAATAGCTGGAGATAGAACTCCTCCTTCAATCTCAATTTCTTCAACAGATGGTTCAAGTGGAACAACATCCAATGATGCAAGCATTTCTATAAATTTTGATTTAAGCGAACCTTCTCTAAACTTTACTGAAAATGACATTTCTTTATCTGGAGGTTTACTTTCTAACTTTCAAAAAGGTACGGGAAGTTCTTACTCAGGTATTTTCACACCAAATACAGATGGCTCCACATCCATTTCTGTCGGATCAGGAAAGTTTGATGATGAATCAGGTAATTCAAATACAGCTTCAAATACGTTTAACTGGAGCTTTGATACTGTAATATCTGATCCCTCTTTGGAAATTACAAGCTCGAGCAATACTGGATATAAGCATGACAATATCACTAGTGATACTACTCCAACCTTTGTTGGGACTGCAGAACCAAACAGTTCAGTTGATTTGTTTAATGGAAATATAGAGATAGCATCAAATATTGCAGTAAATGATCAGGGTGATTGGATTCATACCATTAGTCCTCTTGGTTTAGGTACTCATTCAATTAGTGCACAATCTACAGATATCGCAGGAAACCTTTCTTCCAAAATTATAAATAATATTAAGGTTGAATCAGAGAATAAATTCATTCTTAATCCAGAATATGATTCTGAATCTCAGGCGGCAACCTTGAAGAATGATAATAGTAAACAAAGTCACGGTTTAGATGACAATAATTTATTTAATATAAAGGATGTTGTTGGAGAAACAAATAGTGGCTGGGGCTCGGTTAGATTACCTTCAAGATTAAGAAAGTTTTTATATTTTGATAATTCAACACTTAAATATAAAGACAATAGGCCTGATGAGCAAATTGAAACAGGATTATTTCGTTTTTTTGCAAGATCTCAAGATAACCTTACTAAAAAAGCTTTCAATTTTTTCGTTAACCCCAAAAGTTCTCTTAATGCTAGAGAAGAGGCTATTAATAATTTAAATACTTGGAATTGGAACAATAAATCTACTTCTTGGAGAGATGCAGGACAAAAAACCGAATCCGAGAGAGAAATTGTAAATATTTTTCAAAAATTCAATGTTGATTCATCTAAAGAGAATGATTATTTGGATAAATTCTATAATGGCTCAGCTTCAATTGTCTCTAATGCAGATAATAATATGGTCATACTTGATACCTCTCAAAAAAATGATGTATTAATTGTTGATTCTCTTATTAATGACGTTGATCGAGTAATTAAAACCAATGATAACGGAGAAGAGGTTACAAGATATGACCAGATTAAGGAAGTCTTAAAAGTTGAAGTAGATGAAGTTGTTGAAACACCTATAGGAGAATTAGATTTCTCCGTTGATACTTTAGCCAATGGTTCTGCCATTGTTCAATTGCAACTGGAAGAAGGAGATCAGAATATAAATCGGATTATTAAAACCAATAATCAAGATGAATCCTTTCTATATAATTCAACAATCATCACATATGACCCCAGTGAGCATGGAGACGATTTTGATGCCTTTGTCGAGGGACTTCAATACTCAATTAACTATTATGACCAGCCGGTAGGTCAGGATCCAAACAATCCATTAACTCTAGACATAAAAGCCGATAAAGATTCTAATATTGATCAACTACTTATAAATGAAGGTGTACCTTTCAGAAACTACAGCATCATTGACGGTTCTGCCTATTTAATTGATAAAGATGGCGATGGCGATATTGAAATAGTCAGTGCCTTCTTACTTGATCAAGGTTTCTTTGATACAGATGATCAGGTGGGATTAATCCGTGACCCTATGATCCCGGTAGTATCTCCAATACCCGGAGCACCAGTTGTTGACGGCTCAATAATAGTGAATAACTCAACTCCTGTTTTATCTGGTACAACTGATAATTCTGGAAACACAATTAATATATATGAACAAGATGGTACTACATTAATAGCCTCTACATTGGTTGAAGGAGATTTAAGCTGGTCAGTTAGCGTTGGAGAATATGAAAGTGGGATGTCTCTTGCTGATGGATCTCATACGTTAAAAGTAGAAGCAGTTGATCCAATAACAGATTTACCTTCAGATCAAGCTGATTTATCCATAACGGTTGATACAATTTCTCCTGTAATAACAGGATTAGGGCCAGCCTTTTCTATCGATGAAAACAGCAAAACAGTAGGAACATTTACAGCAGATGAAAGTATTGAATGGACTCTTGGTGGTGATGATGCAAATAAATTCAATATTGATGCGAGTGGAAATCTAAGCTTTATATCTGCACCTGATTTTGAGAACTCTACCTCTCTTTCTTTAGATAATGACTATCAAGTTTCAGTAATAGGTACTGATATTGCTGGAAATAACTCTTCAGATTCATTAACCGTTTCTGTTTCAGATCTCGATGAAATAGATCCTCTCATTACAGGTATAGGAGCAATAGTTTCTGTCGATGAAAATAGTAAATCAGTAGGAACATTTACAGCAGATGAAAGTGTGGACTGGACTCTTAGTGGAGATGATGCAAATAAATTTGAAATTGATGGAAGTGGAAATCTGAGTTTTATATCTGCTCCAGATTTTGGAGATCCCAAGTCACTCTCAGGGAATAATAACTATGAGGTAAATGTTATAGCCACTGATTATTCAATATATGCTAATAACTCTCTGACCTCACTAACAGTAACAGTTGCAGATATTGAGGAAGACTTCACTGGATTTATTGATACAGCATTAACCTATAACTATAGAATCCAAAGAGCGGATGTTGCAGGAACTCCAATAGATGAATCATTAACCGATATTACTGGTTTGCTTGGCTATAGCCTGGATGGTAATGAAACAAGATTTGAGACTGATGATTTAAGTGGTGCCGCAACTAAATACAATATTGTTATAGAAGCCAAGGTCAGTGGTAATTCCACATCAGAGAAGGTAGTTAATCTAGATACATTTGATACTATTTTTAGCTTTAATGCAGGCGGCTATGATTTATTTAATACAGCATCTGCAACCGTAACTTTTGGAGATGAAATCAATAGTGCTTCTTCATATGATTTCCTTGTTAACGATTCCATAAGAGCTACCGGGGCAACATTAGATGAACTTAATGATGGTGATGTTGGAATCAAAACAGGTCAGGATTTTACAGAATTATTCACTGTTTCGGGTGTCACAATAAATGCCGCTGCTGCTCAGGCATTAGGAGAGTCAGGCATTACATTTTCAACCAATACCAACATATACGATACGGTGATGTCAGTAAGAACAGAAGATAATGCAGAAATTAAATCTCTTGAAGAATTAAGGCAAAGCTCAACTCAGAGTGATGATGCAACCGATAATGTAACTATCCATGAGGCTTATTCTGAATTCAAGGAACAGGGCACAACACTATACACAACAAGAACTATAGGAACTGATGTAAATACCTCTTTAATCAGAGATGGTTCTGTTGTAAATGCACGCTCTAGTTTATTTAATGATGGTACATTTGAAACTCAGGCAGATAAGATTATTTTTGATCAGATTGATACTAATAGTAATTTTAGAATTATGAGTACCACTAAAGATTTAAGTGGTGCATATGTAGAATCAAGCCCTCAGTTTCTTGATTCAATATCAATTTATACAGCAGGTGAGGGGGTATCAAGAGCAAATGTAATTGATGCTAACAGTATTTATCAATCATCTAATGACGGTAATTCTAACTGGATTGGTGAAGACGGCGGAAATATTACAATTAACTATAAAGTTAAAGTTGACGGTAAAGTTGGACAGACTTTAGGTGAACTGGATACTGCTTTCTTCGAGATATCTGGAGATGATGTAAGGACTACAAAATCAACTTCTGGAGGAGGAAAGATTTCTAATAACCTGATCACATTCCAGGGAGATATAAATTACGACGGAAGAGTTTCATTAAAAGATCTTGCCTTTTTAAATGCAGGAGCATTAAATGAGGGAGAAGGATTTGCAGCAGATGATGTGGATGCTAATTTTGATGGAACAATATCAACTACAGACTTGGCAATTCTTGATAGAGATTGGGGTGGTAACTTACATGAAGCAAAATCAAAAGGTGATCTAATCAGTAGTGATGATTGGACATCAATAGAAAACAAAGGAGGTAAAACTTTTGATGAAGTAATTGATGTAGTTAATTTTGATAACAGTGTTTGGGAAAATGAGTCAGACACACATTCCTCATTGTCACCAATTGGTATTCCTGATCAACTTGCAGGTGATATATATAGTGAAGAAGGTGATTTATATACTGGAAGTAGTTTATTTGCAGATGATAGTAAAGATTTTGGAGCAGAATCTGCCCCTATAATTGGATATGATCCAACTTAAATATTTAGTGTTAGATTGATTTCATTTTCTGGTTATTTTGATGAAAGCTAATAGCAATTATTTAGCTTTAACCATTTTTATTTCTATATTAATTTTTATTCTTAATAGTTTAAGAAATATAAAATTAGAAAATAATAAAGACCTGATTTTAAATGAAAATATAGAAAAAGTTAATTATTATAGCAATGATAATGATTCTTGTAATAGGAAATTTACTCTAGAAGAAATTAGTGAGATTTCAAAATTTAGTGTTGTTGAAGTTAATACTATGAATGGAAGTGGTTCTGCTTTTGTAATTAATAATAATAACAAGACCACCTATTTAATAACAAATAGTCATGTCGTAGGAAATATTAAAAAGGTAATGTTGAAGTGGACAGATGGAACCCAGGACATAGCTGAAGTAGTTTATAATGGGAGAAATATAAATATTTTTAATGATTTAGCTTTGTTAAAGCTACCTTTTAAGAAAGGTAATGCGCTTAAGATAAATTCAGAAAATGGTATTGTTGGTAGGGAGGTTGTAGCTATTGGATCTCCTAAAGGATTAGGGTTTTCAATTACAAGGGGAATAATTAGTGCCATTAGAAATGATGGAAAACTTATTCAAACTGATGCTGCAATAAATCAAGGAAATTCGGGAGGACCTCTTTTAGAAAAAAGTGGATGTGTGATAGGCATCAATTCTTTTGTCTTTAAAGAAACAGAAGGCTTGAATTTTGCAATTTCATCATTACTTGCTGAAGAATTCTTAAATGAATATCTAAATAAACCTAAATTAAGAAAAATTCCATCTCATAATTTAAAAGTTTTACAAGGGAAAAATAAAGCAAATAATTTAAATTCAAATCTCAAGGATAAATTACCAAAAAAACAAGATTTTTATAAAAAAAATGAAAAATTAGAAAATTGTAAGACAGATATTAAAGTACCTAATATTTTTAATAATTATCTAAAAATGCTTGATGAATTAAAAAAAGGATCTAATCAATTTTCTAATAATCTAGAGGCTTCAAGAACTTTAGAAATTACATGTGCATTATTAAAAAGTAGATGGAAAACTTATGATTCAAGAATTTATTTAGCAAGAAGCTTGGCTTTTGATTTTTTGGGAAACAAAAGTTCAGCTATTAATGCATTAAACATCATCATAGAGAATTCAAGATTAGAAAAAGATAGGAGAAGAGCTTATTTGAAAAGAGGTGAAATTTTTTATAAATTAAATGAGATAAAAAATGCCTGCAGCGACTGGAATAAAGCTAAAGATGCTGGAGAATTAGAAGCTCAATCTAAAGTCAATAAGCATTGTAAAACTTAGGGAATTAGGTAACCATTTCTACATATCTATTATTAATGATTTACTTCTAAGAAAAAAAGCCTTATTTTAATAATAGTTGAGATTATATTTGGCTTCAATTTGGAATAAAACAGAAGAAATTAATAACACAGTCAAAGGTGAAAGTTTTGGCTGGGAAATTTCCTATGCAAATAATTCAAATACTTTAGCTGTCAGTTCTCCCTACAGTAATGATGATATTTCAGGTCTAACTAATTCAGGAAATGTAAAAGTATATGATCTTTCTGATCCAAATAATGCTCAATTAGGGGAGACTATTTCAGGTTTATCTTCTAATCAAAAATTTGGTTATTCGATTGATTTATCAGAGAATGGAAAGGTACTAGCAGTTGGCTCACCTGGAGATGAAACTAGTAACGGGTTTGTAAGTATTTACGAATTTGATAATGATAATTGGCACCCATTAGGTAATCAAATATCTGGTAGTGAAAATAACGATTCATTTGGTTGGTCAATCAATCTTTCTGATGATGGATTACTTGTTGCGGTTGGTGATCCACATTATGATTTGTTGAACGGAGAAAAAGATGCAGGCTCCGTAAATATTTTTAGTTTTAGTGATTCTTCAGGCGAATGGGAAGAAATTATTGACCCGTTTTTTGGAACTATATCTAATGAAAATCTTGGATATACAGTTGATTTAGATAATGATTTAATTGCAATTGGTTCCCCAGAAAAAGATTTAGTTGATAAAAATGGATTCGTTTCTGCTTATTACTTAAACAGTAATGAATGGTTGAAGTTAGGAAATAATATTGTTGGAGAGAAAAATACTGATGAATCTGGCACTTTAATAAGCATAGCTTCACCAGATAATGAATTAGATGGTTCTCTTATCGCAATTGGTGCGATGAGAAATGATGGAAATAATTTAATTAATTCGGGTCACGTAAGAGTTTATGAATATGATCTATTGAATAATAATTGGATACAAAAAGGTAATGATATAGATGGTAGTAAAGTTGGAGATTTAAGTTCTTATTCTTTAGATTTAGCGGGAGATGGAGATTATTTGAGTGTTGGTTCAATTAATCATGATTTTTCAAATAATAGTGATTCAGGTCAAGTCAGAGTTTTTAATTTTGATCAAAATGCAAATATATGGAGACAATCAGGTTTTGACTTGGGAGGTACAAAAACAAATGAGAATTTTGGATCATCATTAAGTTTTTCTGACGATGGAGATACTCTTGCCGTAAGTTCTTTAAATGGAGGTTTAAATGAAGCTGGCGATATTCAAATCTATAATTTGGGAGAAACTAATTATTCAGTTAATGAGAAAGAAATAGATAATGATGCGGCTATTTTGAGATATAGTTATAAACTTCTTGACTCAGAAACTGGAGAACAAGTTACTGGGGTTAACCTGTGGACTTTGGATGACTCTGGGGAACAAACAATATTTGATGAGATCAATAGTCAGAAACAATATGATTTATTAATTGAAGCGAAAACAACAGATAACGATACTTTATGGAATTTAGAATCTTTTGATTTAACCATTAATTTAGCTGATGGTGTTTTTTCTGAATTTCAAAACGCAAATATTGAGTTTGGAGATAACATAAATTTTGCAAAATCATACTCTCATCAAGATAAACAAATTTTTGATGGCATGTATGGCGATAAACTCAAAGAGGGATTTAGGGTCTCTGGATCTATTGGAAGTGAAATTTCTTCTACTGAGAGAGTTAATACTAATTATATCGAGCTATTTAGAATTAAAAACTTATCTTTCGATCAAGAAGTAGAAAGAGGTACTGAAAATGGTGAAACTCTAGATTTGAATTTTATATCCAATGACTTTAATACTGTTTTATCGAATTACCAAGATACTGATAATAATGGGGTTTTGGATAATGCATATATAAGCTCTTTAAAAGAATTAGGTTATGACCAATCTAATCTTTCTTTTGAAATAGACAGAACTAATGAGATATATACCTATCAAACTTTTGCCGAGATGGTTGAACATGGAACAACTCTTTGGTCTCAAAGAGTTGTTGGTTCTAATGCAAAGACTTTTCTAATAAGAAATGGCTCAACTGTTAACGGAAGGTCTTGGTGGTCAAATGTAGGAAACTTTGAGACTGAGTTAGATTCAATAGTTGCTGAGAACTTAGATACAACCAATCAACTTACACTTGTTGATTATGGAGATAAGATAAATTTAACAGCAACTGAAGAAAATACAGTTGCAGGCTACAGTGTTACTTCAGTTTCTAATGATGGGAGAGCAAGTTCTTGGGATGACTCCACCTCAGAATCATTTTCAATTGATTTGGAAGTTAGAGTTAACGGGCAGGCAGGTGAATCTATCGCTAATGAAAGTTTTTATTCAATCGATGGAGATGATTTTAAAGATAATCAAGTTGTAGAAAATAACGCTAATCTTCTCTCAAGAAATATAATTACTTACCAAGGTGATATAAATTATGACGGAAGAGTTTCTCTTATGGACTTGGCATATTTAAATGCAGGAAAATTATATGCTGATCAAAATTCTTTTATTGCATCTAACGATGTAGATGCAAATTTTGATGGTGTAATTTCTGTTAGTGATATTGCAATACTAGAGAAGGATTTTATGCAATCAATACATGATGCTGTTGATTACGACGTTTCTTGGGATCAAACAAAATGGGATACTCCAGAAATAAATGAAGGGGAAACCTCGGGACTCTCTGTTGGATCAATTACTGAAATTGAAACCATAATTAATTTCGATAATTCAGCATTTATTCAGCAAGAAATTTTAGAAGAAAGTGGCTTATTAAATAGCGTCAATTATTTAGATAACTCTAACTAAGAAAAAATTAAAGATTAAACGAAATAAAAATATTAAAGTTTCTATTTTCAGTTTTAGTATAAACAGGTACCTTTTAATATGCTTGCAATTTAATTTTTAGTATAAGGCGATACTAAATGATATTATCTAGATAAATAGCCTTTAAATTGTTAAGGATTACAAACAAAAAAAAATACCCCATTAAATATAATTAAAAAAGATCAAAATCCTTTTATTAAAGCGGCTTTATGATAGAAAAGATTTTTTAAAATGCTTACTGCAATCTATATAAATGTTTACCGTAATACAAAATAAATGTTTACCGTAATACAAAACTGGAATTAAATTATACAAATCGAGGATTTAACTTTTTTATTGTGAAATAAGGTGCTATATTAAGTTCATTGATATTTAACAAAAATTATGGCGACCTTTATTAGTGGGGCTAATGCACTAAGTTATAAGTATGAAATATATACTGAAACAGGGCATGGAGATTCTGCAAACGCCATTTCAGGTTTATTGTCTGGAGATTATCGTGCTGGAACGAAATGGGATACTGACGCTGGAACAGGCGCAGATTCCACTTATTCAATAAAATATTACGTAAAGGTTGGTGGTACTGACATTAACCTGGAAACTATAGATACCACACTATCTTTTAATACTACAGATTTAGAAAGCTCAAAATCATTATTTAAGGATTTTAGTGGAGCAACATTTAAAGAATCAGCTAGTTTTAACTACGGTGTATCTTATTCTTTTACAGGTGATGATTCCATAAGATTCACTGGTGCTGTTGGTGATGAAATTGGTACTACTGCAGAGGTAGATACTAGTGCTGGATGGACTGAAATGTTCACTCTAAGCAATGTTTCTCTTAATAAAGATGAAGCAGTCGAAAATCTATTATCAGATATCAGTGCTGGCGATTCTTATACAGCTAAAGCTGGAACTATTGAGCTTTCCT
>MDTB01132912.1_pt1 | contig 10940 bp, 10 predicted proteins | sample 811161 | NCBI WGS metagenome assembly MDTB01 (sample SAMN05326650, study PRJNA326480) | marine metagenome | isolation source: seawater | place: Mediterranean Sea | collected 2009 | reverse complement strand
CTTTGTATTCTTTAATCCATTTTTCTGCTTTTGATTTTGTTCTATTATAAACAGTTACATTATGCCCAGCTTTTGATATATAACCAGCCATAGGATAACCCATGACCCCTAAACCTATGAAAGAAACTTTACAACTCATAAATGATTAAACTCTCCTTAAGTAAAAAAGTAGTTATATTTGGATTTATATTTACATTTTTTTCTAGTTTTGGACAGAGTTTTTTTCTGGGTTTGTTTAACGCACCAATCAGAAATGAATTAGGTATAACCCATGGACAATTTGGCAATATTTATGCGACAGCAACAATTTGTTCTAGCGTTATACTTATTTGGATAGGAAAAAAAATAGATGATTATAGAATTTTTTATTATTCTTTTTTTGTAATTATCTTATTATTTTTATCCTCATTATTTTTTTCATTTATAAATAGTATTTATTTTTTAGCGGTAGCTATTTTTTTAATGCGATTATCTGGTCAAGGATTAATGAGCCATGCCTCCACAACAACAATTTCAAGATTTTTTGAAAGATCTAGAGGAAAAGCGTTAAGTACTATCTGGCTAGGTCTTTCTACAGCAGAATTTATTTTACCCGTAATGATAACTTATTTTTTTCTAATTTATTCTTGGAGGACAGTTTGGCAAGGTATAGCTATATTGATAATTTTATTATTACCTTTTGTTATTATAAACACTATAAAATCAGTAAATCTTGACTCTAGAGAGATTGACTTTAATTCTAAAAATAAAAAAACTAAGATTAAAAGTTGGAGAAGAAGAGACGTTATCAAGGACTATAGGTTTTATATTGTGTCCTTAAATATGCTAGCAATGCCATGGCTAGCTACTGGAACGTTTGTCTATCAATCATTTATATCAGATTCTAAAATGTGGACTATCTATACTATACCCAAGGCATTTATGGTTTATTCGATCACTTCAATTGCTACTCTATTTTTATCTGGGTTTTTAGTAGATAAATTTACAGGTCGAAAATTGATTTTATTTATGAATATTCCACTGCTATTAGCTATGTATGTTCTATTTAAATTTAATCATGAGATGTTTGCTTATATTTTTTTAGGACTAGTCGGTATTTCAAATGGTCTTGCAAATGTATTGGGCTCTTCAACTTGGGCGGAAATATATGGCGTCAAACACATTGGAAGCATAAAAGCTTTAACTACTGCATTAATGGTTTTTTCAACTGCTTTTGGAACAGCTATTTTTGGACTTTTTATAGACAAAGGTTTTACTATTGAAAATATAGCTTTTGTCGGAGGGAGTTATATTCTTATATCTCTATCGTTGTTAATTTTTTTTAGAAAAACTATAGAACCTACTAAATTATAAAATTAAGCTTGATTTATTAACGTTTATTTAATAAATAACCATCATCATGGCAAGAATTACCGTAGAAGACTGTTTAGATAAAATTGATAATCAATATGATTTAGTTTTACTGGCTAAGGAAAGAACTGTTCAGCTTAATGCTGGAGCTCAAATGTTAGTCGAGGAGGATAACGATAAAAGAACCATTATTTCCTTAAGGGAAATAGGAGACGGAAAAATCCCCATTAAAGAACTAGAATCAAGCGCTATTAAAAGACTAAGAAAAGAGCCTGATGAGGCAGAGCAGCAAGAAGAAATTGAAGAAGAAACTAACGATGATTTTGAAAATTTATATAAAGGACAAATTTCAAAAAGTGGAGTTGCTATATTGCCTTCAAAAAGAACTAGAAGAATCCCAGAAGTAAAAAAACCCAGCTTAGCTGATGAAGCATTATCTGAGTTAAAAGCAGAACAACCAGAAATTAAAGAAGAAAATTTAGAAACAGAAGAACCACTAGAGTTAAATCAAGAAGTTTTAGCAGAAGACGAAAATAAATCAGAATAAATATGATTAAAACTGTTTCAGTTGCACCAATGATGGATTGCACTGATAAGCATGAGATATATTTTTTAAGTCTTATTAGTAAAAATATTCATTTATATAGCGAAATGATTGTAGCTAACGCAATAATCAGAGGTGATAGAAATAAGTTATTATCATTTAAAAAAATTTTAAATCCAGTTACTTTACAAGTTGGTGGATCCAACCCTTATGAACTAGCAGAGTCGTGTAAAATTGCAGAAGACTATGGATATCAAGAAATTAATTTTAATCTTGGCTGTCCGAGCAAGAAAGTTCAAAAAAATAAATTTGGAGCATGTTTGATGCAAGAACCAATACTTGTCGCGAAATGTATTGAGGCTATGTCTAAAGCTAGCAAGCTTCCAGTTACAATTAAAACAAGAATTGGTTACAACGAAGTTGAAAATTTTGAGTTCCTAAAATCTTTTATTCAAACAACCAAAGGTGCTGGATCAAAAAAATTTATTATTCACGCAAGAAAAGCATTACTAAAAAAATTAAGTCCTAAAGAAAATTTGAATATACCACCTCTGAAATATGAATTTGTATATAAACTTAAAGAACATTTTAAAAATGATGAAATTATTATTAACGGTGGAATTAAATCGACAGAAGAAATTAAAAGTCATTTACTGAAAGTTGATGGTGTAATGATCGGTAGAGCTATTTATCACTCACCTTATTTTTTAGCTGACATTGAAAGAGACATATTTAAAAATGAAAATGTTCCCACAAGAAGTGAAGTAATGGAAAAATTAATACCTTACATTCAAGAACAAACTGCTAAAGGTGCACAATTAAACCATATCATGAGACACACAGTTGGCTTATTTCATGGACAGAATGGATCTAGAACATGGAAACAATATCTCTCAAAAAATATGTGCATCAGAGACGCAGATTTACAAAAGGTTAATCATATAATGGATCAGGTCAGAAAAACTAATCCTGTATCTTTAGAGAGATAATTTTGGATATTCTTCTTGAACCTGAAACATTTTATTTAATTTTAATAATGGTCATTACGGCAATACCTGCAGGTTTTGCTGCAGGTTTATTCGGTATTGGCGGAGGATTAATTACAGTGCCAATCTTATTTTATATTTTTGGTGCAGCTGGTATAGAGCCAGCATATTTAATGCACTTGGCAGTAGGGACATCATTTGCAATAATAATTCCAACATCAACTGTTTCAGTTTTAACTCACCACCAACATAGAGCAGTTGATTTTAGTGTAGTGAAAGGTTACGGAATTTTCGTTATTATAGGAGTTATACTTGGAACAATTCTAGCTGCAGGTTTAGAAACAAAACCTTTAATATTATTTTTTACAATTGTTGTTTATATTCTTGCCTTTTATTTATTATTTTTAAAAGAAAAAGAGTCAAATCTATCAATAAAAATGGGTTTACCAGCTAAGATTATTTCAGGGATCATCACAGGTTTTATATCTGCTCCAATGGGAATTGGTGGGGCCGTAATGAATGTTCCAATTTTAAAGTTTTTTGGTTATCCAATCAATAAAGCTATAGGAAGTGCAGCAGCTATTGGTTTTATTATAGCTTTATTTGGTGCAATAGGATTCTTTTTCTCTGGTAATTATTTAAATGCCAATTTACCTTTAAGTATTGGTTTTTTAAATATCCCTGCATTTTTAGTATTTTTTCCAATAACCACTTTTATGGCGAGGCTTGGCGCTAAAGCAAGTCATAGAATAAATAAAAAAAAGATGACAAAGTATTTTGGATTATTTTTAGTTGTTATTGGAACAAAATTTTTATACGAATACTTTAATCTTTAAATTTTTTGATCATATTCTCCAATTTTCCCAGTTTCTTGAAGCAAACCGTCTATAAAATTAAAAATAATTTTTTTTCTATCATTTGAGGTTGGGCTTTCCGTAACCACCACTAGAGAGGGTTTATTTGATGAAGCTCTAATTAAACCCCAAGATCCATCTGCTAAAGAAAATCTAACTCCATTAATAGTAAGGACTTCTGTAATTAATTGATTGTCAATTTTGATATTTTGTTTTTTTAAATCCTCAACTTTTTTAACAATTTCCTCTACAACCTTATATTTTTCTTCATCTTTACAAAAAGGTGCCATAGTTGGAGACTGATATGTTTTAGGCAGTTCACTTAAAATTTCACTCATCTTCTTATTTCGAATTGATAACAGATGACAAACCTGTATCGCTGAATTGATTCCATCATCATATCCATATCCTATGGGTTGGTTGAAAAAGAAATGACCACTTTTTTCAAATCCAGCTAAAGCTTTTTCTTTATTAACTTTTCTTTTTATATGTGAGTGTCCGGTCTTCCAGTAAATAGTTTCACATTTATTTTCTAAAAGAACTTTATCTTTAGAATATAGTCCAGTTGATTTAACATCTACAACGAATTTTGAATTTTGATATTTAGATGATAAGATTCTTGCTATTAACAATCCTATTTTGTCTGAATAGATTTCGTTACCTTTATCATCTATTACTCCACATCTATCTCCATCACCATCAAAACCAAAACCAATATCTGCATTTTTATCCTTTACTGCTTTTGCTATTGCATGAAGCATTTCAAGATCTTCAGGATTAGGATTGTACTTTGGAAATGACCAATCTAGATTACAATCTAGTTCAACAACTTCACAACCTATACCTCTTAAAATTTCAGGTGCAAAAACTCCAGCCGTTCCATTTCCACAAGCAACCACTGCTTTAATCTTTTTTTTAATCTTATTTTTTTTTGTTAAATCATCTGTATAAATTTTTTTAAAGTTTTCTATATTTTTAACTGAACCTTTTCCTTCAATGAATTTTTTATTTAGCGTGATGTCTTTTAATTCACTCATTTCTTCAGGTGCATGTGTTAACCCTTTTTTGATGCCCATCTTTACTCCAGTCCAACCATTTTCGTTGTGACTAGCTGTTATCATTGCTATAGCATCTGAGTTTAGATTGAATTGAGCAAAGTAAACAGTAGGAGATAATGATAAACCAATATCTTCCACGTGACACCCTGTTGAAGTTAAGCCATTTGTAAGAGTCTTTTTTATTTCTTCACTGTAAGACCTGTAATCGTGACCAACAATAACTCTTGGATTCTTTTTTTTTGTATGCCTAATAATCTGAGAACCTAATCCCTTGCCTAAATCTCTGATTCCCTCTAGATCGATGTCTTTTTCAAAAAGCCATCTAGCGTCATACTCTCTAAAACCATTAGGATTGATTTTCATTAATTATTAATATCAAAGAATATAGTGATTTCTTGATAATTGTTTATTAACAAAATTTTCCACTTGCAAAATTAATTAAATGTTCTTATATTGTTCTATTGATTTTGATGTTATATAGTATATTAACATTAATGTAACACAACATATAGTTGTTTTGTTAATAAATCGAACAAAATAAGGAAAATAATGAATAAAAACGTATCAATGGCAATAGAGAAAGCTGTCGGCACTATAAACCATAAAAACCAAAATGAATTAAAGAATAATGGACCTAAAAAACCAGATTTATTTTCTTTGTCTGGAGATACTGAGCTTTTTCAAAATGATAGGGGTATAACAATTAAAATTGACAGATCTAGAGATGCTAACTTAACTGATTTCGGAAAAGCAACTCTCAAAGATAGATATCTAGGTCAAAACGAAAGTTTTCAAGATTTATTTGCAAGAGTAGCAAGTATTTACGCAGACGATAATTTGCATGCTCAAAGAATTTATAATTATATAAGCAATTTATGGTTTATGCCAGCAACACCTGTTTTATCTAATGGAGGGACAGAAAGAGGATTGCCAATTTCTTGTTTCTTAAACGAAGCTAATGATAGCTTAGAAGGTATTACAAATTTATGGGAAGAAAATGTATGGCTAGCAGCTCGTGGGGGAGGCATTGGTAGTTACTGGGGCAACCTAAGATCTATTGGTGAAAAAATAGGTAAAGTAGGCAAAACATCTGGAATTATTCCTTTCATTAAAGTTATGGACTCCCTAACTTTGGCAATTAGCCAAGGTTCTTTAAGAAGAGGCTCAGCAGCTTGTTACTTACAAATAGACCATCCTGAGATAGAAGAATTTATTGAAATGAGAAGACCAACAGGAGGAGATGTAAATAGAAGATCTTTAAATTTACATCATGGCGTTTTAGTTACAGACGAATTTATGAGAGCAGTAGAAACAGACGGTCAATGGGCGCTCAGAAGCCCTTATGATGGATCAATTCAAACAACTATTTCAGCAAGAAATTTATGGATAAGACTTTTAACAGCAAGAATTGAAACTGGCGAACCTTATATTATTTATATCGATACAGTTAATAGACAAATACCACAACATCATAAACTAGCTGGATTAAAAGTTAAAACATCTAACTTATGTAGTGAAATTACTTTGCCAACAGGATTAGATAATGATGGAAAACAAAGAACAGCTGTTTGTTGTCTTTCCTCTTTAAACATAGATACATACGATCAATGGAAAGATGATTCTAGGTTTGTTGAAGATGTCATGAGATTTTTAGATAATGTCATGTCTGATTTTATCAAGAGAGCTCCAGATGAATTTGCTCATGCAAAATATTCAGCGATGAGAGAAAGAAGTGTAGGATTAGGTGTAATGGGATTACATTCTTATTTTCAACAAAAGAGCATACCTTTTGGTTCAGTAATGAGCAAAGTGTGGAATAAAAAGATATTTAAAAATATACAAGAAAAAGTAGATTTAGCTTCGACCACGTTAGCAGAGGAAAGAGGCGCCTGCCCAGATGCAGCGGATTATGGAGTTAAAGAAAGATTTTCTAATAAAACGGCTATTGCTCCTACTGCATCTATCTCAATAATTTGTGGAGGATCGTCTCCGGGAATCGAACCTATTGCTGCTAATAGTTACACTCACAAAACTTTATCAGGTTCATTTAACGTAAGAAATAAATACTTAAAAAAAGTTTTAGAAAAGTATAAAAAAAATACCGATGATATTTGGTCAAGTATAACAACAAACCAAGGCTCTGTTTCACATTTAGACTTTTTAACAGCTGATGAAAAAGATACTTTTAAAACAGCTTTTGAAATAGACCAAAGGTGGATTATCGAATTAGGGGCTGATAGAACACCTCATATTTCACAAGCTCAATCAATAAATGTTTTTGTACCAGCAGATATTCATAAAAAAGAACTTCACAACATACATTTTCAAGCTTGGAAAAAAGGTTTAAAAAGCCTTTATTATTGTAGGTCAAAATCTATTCAAAGGGCAGAAAACGTAACAGCCGGATCTTCAACGGATGTTACTAAAAATGTATATTCAAAAGAAAACAAATCAAATAATCAAGAAAATAACTATGAGGAGTGTCTATCATGTCAGTAGTAGAAAAAATTAAGCCTGAAATAATTCAATCTAAAAAAATGGGTTTGTTAGTAGAAAATCCAGTATATAAACCATTCAGATACCCTTGGTGTTATGATGCTTGGCTAACTCAACAAAGAATTCATTGGTTGCCAGAAGAAGTTCCATTAGGGGACGATGTTAGAGATTGGCAAAAAAATATAACACCAGCTGAAAAAAATCTTTTAACTCATATATTTAGATTTTTTACACAAGCAGATGTTGAAGTAAATAACTGCTACTTAAGACATTATACAACAGTTTTTAAGCCAACAGAGGTTTTAATGATGATGACTGCTTTTGCTGCTATGGAAACAGTTCATATAGCTGCTTACTCTCATTTGCTTGATACTATTGGTATGCCAGAGACAGAATATTCTGCTTTTATGAAGTACAAAGAAATGAAAGATAAATATGATTACATGCAAGGTTTTGATGTTAAATCAAAACACAACATAGCTATGACAATGGCAGTCTTTTCTGCTTTTACAGAAGGACTTCAATTGTTTGCAAGCTTTGCAATCCTATTAAACTTTCCTAGACATAATAAAATGAAAGGTATGGGGCAGATTGTTACCTGGTCTGTTAGAGATGAAACATTGCATTGTAACTCTATGATTAGACTTTTTAAAGATTTTATTAAGGAAGAACCACAAATTTGGAACGATAAACTTAAAAAAGAAATCGTTGATGCTTGTAAAACTATAGTAGAACATGAAGATGCTTTTATAGATTTAGCTTTCCAAATGGGACCTCTTGAGGGATTAACTGCAGATGAAGTGAAAAAATATATTAGATTTATTGGGAACAGAAGACTAGAACAATTAGGTTTGGATCCAATATATGATGTTAAAAAAAATCCTTTAACCTGGTTAGACAATATGTTGAATGGTGTTGAACATATGAACTTTTTTGAGGGACGAGCCACTGAATACTCTAAGGCTTCAACTAAAGGAACGTGGGGTGAAGTCTTTACAAAATAAATGTATGAGTACGGACTAGTTTCAATAGGTTCACATACTGGCTTTTGGCTTCAACCCGAATTTAAAAGGTTTAATAAAAAAAAAAATATTTTAATTGAACCTGTTCCTTATAATATTATTGAATTAAAAGAAAATACAAAAAGTTATGATAATATTATTATAGAGGAGTCCGCAATAAGTGATAAAGATGAATTAATTCCTTTCTATTTTATAAAAAGAAATTCCATAGGTAAATTAAAAAAACATTGGGCTAGTGGAATTGGTTCATTTAGTAAATCCCACATTTTAAACCATCGAAATAAAAGATTTTTAGTTTCAGAAAGTGATATTGAATGCATAAATATCAAATGTTTAAGTTTCGAAAGCTTAGTAAAAAAATATTCAATTAAAAAAATAGACCATCTCATCCTAGACGTAGAAGGATCAGAATATAAAATATTAAAATCTATAAATTTAAATCAAATAATTATTAAAGAAATTTTTTTTGAAAAAAAACATTTTGATGGTCTTTTTAAAGAAGGTAAAAAACTTGAAGAAATCAAACAAAAATTACTAGAAAATAACTATTTATTAGAAGATAAAGATAAAGAAAATATGTTAGCTAAATTAAAAAGCTAAATATTAAGTAAAAGTCATCATTTTTTCTCTAAAATGATTGATAAATAATATAAAAACGCACCTTATTTTTAAAAAATATTCAAGTATGATTAAATTAAATGTCTATAAATATTAAACAATATGATGCCAAGTTTAAAAAAAAATTAAATCCTAAACTTGGTTTAGTTGCTTTATCTACTGACCAAACTATTGAAAAAGATTTTAATAGTGTTTGTAAGAATTTACCTTTAAATATTTTTATCAATCGAATCCACAATCAAAATCCTTTAACGAAAGAAAATTTACTAAAAATGGAGGACGATCTTGAAACAACAGTAAGCAAAATACTGCCTGAGGAAAAACTGGATACAATTGCCTATGGATGTACTTCAGGCACTATTGCTATTGGAGAAGAGAAAGTAAAAGAAAAAATACTACTGGCTAAACCTGATTGTTATGTAACTACACCAATTACTTCTGCAATTAAAGCATTTAAAAAAATGAATATTAAAAAGATTTCTTTATTTACTCCTTACCCAAATTCTGTAAATGAGGTGATCTTAGATTATTTTACTCAAAAAAATATCGAAGTTATATCATTTGCTAGTTTAAATTTAAGCTTAGACTCTGAATTTGCTAATGTTGATCCAAATTATATTTTAGAAATATCCAAAAAATTAGAAATTAAAGATGCAGATGCTTTATTCTTTTCTTGTACTGCTTTACCAGTCCTAGATATCCTTGATAAGTTAGAAGAAAAATTACAAATATTTGTATTATCTAGCAATCAAACTTTAATTTGGGATTCAATAAGATCAACTGGATATAAATCTCCCATAAGAGGGTACGGAAAACTTTTAGAAAATTAAATGCTTTTTGAAAAACAAGAGTACAGAGAACGTTTAAAAAAAGTTAAAATCGATATGCAGAAAAAAGGAATTGATCTGCTAGTATCACATGATCCCGCAAACATGAACTATCTTACTGGTTATGATGCCTGGTCTTTTTATTATGCTCAATGTATTTTAGTTCACGTTAATGAAGATGAACCCATTTGTTTTGTAAGAGCCCAAGACGCTGGAGGAGCACACATTAAAACATATTTACAAGATAAAAATATTATTGAATATGATGAAAAGTATATTCATACTTGGCCTCTACATCCTTATCAGTATTTAGTTCAAATAATAAAAAAAAGAAAATGGGATAATTTAAATATTGGTTTAGAAATGGATAGTCATTACTTTACAGCTTTTTGTTATCAAATTATTAAGAAAGGCCTTCCCAACGCAAAATTAAAAGATGCAGAACGGTTAGTTAATTGGGTTCGAGTTGTTAAGTCAAATGCTGAAATTAAATTTATGCAATCTGCAGCTAAAATAGTTGAAAGTGGAATGAAAACTGCATTTAAAAGTATCAACCCAGGTGTTAGACAATGTGATGCAGTAGCAGATATTCAAAAAGCTTTATTTAATGGAACAAAAGAATTTGGAGGAGATTATCCAAGTATTGCTACTTTACTACCAACTGGAAAAGGAACTTCAGCTTCACATTTAACAGCTACGGATGAAAAATTTGTATCTGGGGAGGCAACAATTATTGAGATAGCAGGAGCTTATAAAAGATACCACTGTCCAATGGCTCGAACAGTTTTGTTAGGACAAAAAGATCAAAAAAAAATAGATACTATGAAAGCTACAAACGAAGCATTAGATGCCGGTATTTCAGTAACTAAACCAGGCAACACAGTAGACGATATTGCTCAAAAATTTTGGGGCGTTTTAGATAAATATGAAATTAAAAAATATTCTAGAACAGGATATTCAATAGGCATTGGTTATCCTCCTGACTGGGGAGAACAGACATTTAATATACTTAAAGGTGATAAAACTATTTTACAACCTAACGTTACTTTTCACATGATTGCAGTAATGCAATTCGGAGATTGGGGTGTAGAAGCTAGTGAAGCCGTAAGAGTAACAGAGAATGGTTCAGAATTATTCTGCAATTTATCTAGAGAATTACATATTAAATAATAAAAACCTTGAAAT
>MDTB01072396.1_pt1 | contig 10940 bp, 11 predicted proteins | sample 811161 | NCBI WGS metagenome assembly MDTB01 (sample SAMN05326650, study PRJNA326480) | marine metagenome | isolation source: seawater | place: Mediterranean Sea | collected 2009 | reverse complement strand
CTGGTTAAAAAGATTTTTCCTCATAAACCTTGCGCCTGAATATCTATTAAAAAGAAGTTATGAGTTTACCAGAATTTTATAAAAGTTTTTTTTTTGAGTGAAAACGATGAAAAATTTCTTGGCGACCTAAAGCACCAATCAAGTGCAATTACCTCAGATATGGTTGATTTTATCGCTTGTTTGGTGCATTTAAATGACGAATATGATTCAAATTGACAGATATAGCAGGTTGTATGAAGGGGTCCACTTTTTGGCATGGTTAGTGCAATCGAATGCGAAGAAGGGCATTGAGTCTTTCAGTTTTCAATGGATTGAATCTGTTTTCAAGGGAGAGTGTTAATGATGAATTTTAGAAAATCTGCTATATCTTTGGCAGTAGCGTCTGTGGTTTCTGTGGGTACCGTGGCTCCAGTGGTTGCGGGGGAGCTTAGCGCGTCCGCGGGTGTTGCTTCGTCTTACCTGTGGCGGGGTTTTGATCTCGGTAAAGGAGACCCTGCAATGTCGGCCAGTCTTGACTATAGTGAAGGAATGTTTTATGCCGGTGCGTGGGTGTCATCCGGAGACGCAAGTGCAGGTACTGAATATGACTTGTACATGGGTCTTGCCGGTGAAGCAGGAGGTATTTCGTGGGACATTGGAATAATCTCTTACGTTTACCCCTCTGCTGGAGACAGCATGGACTTTACACCGGGAACACTGGAGGTGACAAATACGATAGTGTCAAACCCGGCAGCGGTAGATCCGGAAATAGATACGCATTCTGTTGAGTCAGTTGCTTACACTGCGTCATCCTTAACGATGGGAGATTTTTATAAAACTGGTGGAACTGTTGGGGACGCGATGGAGGCTTATATTGGGTTAGGTATGGGACCTGTATCGGTAATGCATTACAGCAACATTGCGGGTAATGATGGATACATAGCGGACAGTGATTATACTTATACTACAGTCTCATTGGAGGCAGGATCTTTTGGAGCTATGTATGGTAAGCACAAAGATGGGCTGGATCATTTCGACTTAAGTTACGGGTTCAACGATAGTTTGGCGTTCACTTACAGTATTCCGTTGGATGATGATGCTAGTGACTTAGAGCCAGTACTTGTTGCATCGTACTCGTTCTCGTTGTAGTCACTGGTCGGTGTTAATGCTCGGTCCTCACAACTCATAAGGCACGAGTTGTGAGGAACTTGGCGACGGTTTGTCTGGGTTTTTATGGTGACTTTTTTTGACTTATAAAACGCAAGTTGGGCTGAGATGTGGCCCGCTATCGGTCGTGGAGTAACAGTGAAACTTATTACAGCTATTATCAAGCCGTTTAAGTTAGATGAAGTAAGAGAGGCGCTTAGTGAGCTAGGAGTTGCTGGGGCTACAGTCACTGAAGTAAAGGGCTTCGGTCGTCAGAAAGGGCATACTGAGTTGTATAGAGGCGCAGAATACGTGGTGGATTTTTTACCAAAAGTCAAAGTGGAGATAGCGATAGCCGACGACATGGTAGAGAGCGCTGTAGACGCAGTACTCGGTGCTGCTAAAACAGGAAAAATCGGAGATGGTAAGGTCTTTGTAACCCCGTTGGAAGACGCGATGCGCATTCGTACGGGAGAGTCCGGTGGAGAAGCTCTATAATTTAAGGCAATGTGCAGGCGAACAAGTAAGCAATCCTTATCTCAACTTAATTTATGAAAATTTTGAAAGCTATTTGGAGAACGATTAATGGAAAATGACATTATTGAAATTAAATATGCAATGGATACCTTCTACTTTCTGATTTCAGGGGTATTAGTTATGTGGATGGCGGCCGGCTTTACGATGTTGGAGGCTGGGCTGGTACGATCAAAAAACACAACTGAGATTCTTGCTAAGAACGTGGCACTTTACTCGATCGCGTGCGTGATGTACCTGATCATGGGATATACAGTCATGTACGGGGGTATTTCGAATTTATATGTGCCTGACGGTTTTTTTGGTATTTCAGCGTCAAACGCTTCTGCTGAGGAAGTTTTGGCCAGTGGAGGAGACACATACTACTCTGGAGCATCAGACTTTTTCTTCCAAGTCGTTTTTGTCGCCACGGCCATGTCGATAGTATCAGGGGCAGTCGCAGAACGAATGAAACTCTGGGCTTTTCTAGCATTTGCAGTAGTTATGACGGGTTTCATCTACCCAATGCAAGGTTCTTGGTCCTGGGGCGGAGGCTTCTTGGGAGAGAACATCGGATATTCTGATTATGCTGGATCGGGGATAGTCCACCTTTGCGGTGCAGCCGCGGCTCTGGCGGGAGTACTTATTTTGGGTCCCCGACTCGGAAAGTATTCAGCATCTGGTGAATCGAATGCTATGCCGGGCGCAAACATGCCGCTTGCTACCATCGGAATGTTTATCTTATGGATGGGATGGTTTGGATTCAACGGTGGTTCTGAATTGGCGGTAGCAAGCATCGATAGTTCAAATAACGTGGCTTCTGTTTTCATGAATACTAATACTGCCGCAGCATCTGGCCTTATCGCAGCGTTGATTACCTCGCAAATAATGTTTGGAAAAGCTGATTTGACTATGGCTTTGAACGGTGCCCTTGCAGGCCTTGTGGCAATCACCGCGGATCCTTTATCTCCGTCGTACGGAATGGCGATGGTGATTGGGGCTATTGGCGGTATCATAGTGGTATTCTCTGTGCTGGGTCTTGACAGTATGAAAATTGATGACCCTGTTGGGGCCATCTCTGTTCATGGGACAGTCGGAGTTTGGGGTCTGATAGCAGTTTGCATCGCTGGGGAAGCTACCATCGGTGGTCAAATTGGAGGAGCTTTAATTATATTCGCGTGGACATTTATCACTGCTGGAATCGTTTTCTATCTAATCGATATGGCAATGGGAATAAGAGTGAGCGAAGAGGATGAACTAAAGGGAATCGACACCTCAGAATGTGGCATCGAAGCCTACCCTGAATTTACTTCGTCTTCATAGATATACCCTCAAAACCGGAATCAAGCCGGATTTTAGCCGGGGCACTCTGCCCCGGTTTTTTTTTAACTAAATATTTACGCTTGTTTAAGATGCATTTGTTTTCAAAAACAAGTATCTTTAAGTCTTAATTCGATGCCAAAGAAGACATATTCAAATGAAACTAATTACAGCAATTATTAAACCTTTTAAATTAGATGATGTTCGCGAAGCGTTAGCAGAAAATGGGGTGCAAGGTATTACAGTTACAGAAGTTAAAGGATTTGGGCGCCAGAAGGGTCACACAGAGTTGTATAGAGGGGCGGAATATGTGGTTGATTTTCTTCCGAAGATAAAACTCGAAATAGCAGTCTCCTCAGATATGGTGGAGAGCGTTGTCGAAGCAGTGGCTAAATCTGCGGTAACAGGAAAAATCGGTGACGGCAAAATTTTTATTTCAGATTTGACTCAGGTTGTCAGGATACGAACAGGCGAAACAGACGAAGATGCTATCTAACGTAGAAAAACGTTGCTAACTTTTAATCGCTTAATGCAACGAAGAGTCGTGAGATGACTTTGCCATCGATGACTTGGAATAATAATCCTGTGGCTCGAGAGCTAATGGTTTTATGGGCTCAGATATTTGTGATAATAAGTTTTTGTGTGACCGCAAATATTTATGCTGAAGAGTCATCTGTAAGGGAGCAAAAATATAGCCCACAAACTATCCTAGCGACGTTGCAGGCAGCACGCCCCGAATTACGGTACAAATTTTTAGGTGAATCAGACATACCCAATTATGTCAGAATTTCCATCGAAAGTGGCCCCAGTTTATACGTTGCGAAAGATGGAAGTCATTTTTTTGATGGCTCAGTTTACAGAATCGAGGAAAATGGCTTTATTGATGTTGAGGAACTCCGTTTGGTTTCTGATCGTAAGCAGATCTTCGCTGAACTAGACGTTAGTGACATGATAGTTTTCGCACCTAAGGAGGGTACAAAAGCTATTATGAACGTTTTCACCGACATAGATTGTGGGTATTGTCGCAAACTACATAATGAAGTTGACGAATTAAATTCATATGGCATTGAGGTTCGCTATCTCGCCTACCCTAGGGCTGGTTTTGACTCGCCTTCATACAATAAAATCACCACAGCTTGGTGTTCGGATGATCCGGAAGACACTTTGACCCGACTGAAGGCAGGAAAGATATTACCTAATAAAACATGTACCGAGAGCCCGGTAGCATCACACTTTCATCTTGGCAGAGAGATTGGAGTGAACGGAACGCCTGCAGTGATTTTGATGGATGGAACTATGGTGCCAGGGTATCGATCAGCGGCAGACTTTGCAATTTTACTCGGTCTTAAGAAAAGGAGTTGATCCTTCTTTTCCTACCCAAGTGTAATCAACACACAAATGTGGTGTTCAGCACCATAAATCCACCAGAGGAAATGGCGTGAAGACAATTAACATCGGTTTGTGCGGTCTTGGCACCGTAGGAGGTGGAGTTTACACTGTTCTCAAGCGGAATGCCGACCTAATCTCAGCACGCGCTGGAAGTAACATTTTAGTGTCCCTTATAGGGACGCGAAGCTTTAATCCCCATTGTGACATCGCGTCAACGAAAATTTCAGATGACGTGTTACAGGTTGCTGAAGACCCTAGCATTGATATTGTTGTAGAACTAATCGGCGGTACATCGGTAGCGTTTGATTTGATAATGAGCGCGATCCGTAATAGAAAACATGTGGTCACTGCTAATAAAGCCCTAATCGCAGAACGAGGGGAAGAAATTTTTCTCGAGGCTGAAAAAAACCAAGTTGTGGTGGCATTTGAAGCTGCGGTCGCTGGCGGAATCCCCATAATAAAGGCTCTACGAGAGGGGCTTGTAGCCAATGACATTCACTGGATGGCTGGCATAATTAATGGAACAAGTAATTTTATTCTATCTGAAATGGCCAGTAAAAAGAGAAAATTTCATGATGTTTTAGAAGAAGCTAAAGAGAAGGGTTATGCCGAAGCTGACCCTACTTTTGATATTGATGGCACGGATGCAGCTCAAAAATTAGCGATTCTTGCGTCGATAGCTTTTTCGATACCCTTAAATACTAAAAATATTTATAAGGACGGCATTACTCACTTGCAACTTCGCGATATCGCATACGCTTCAGAACTCGGATATGTCGTTAAACACCTCGGAATAGCGCGTCAAAAACCAACAGGGATTGAGCTTCGCGTCCATCCTGCACTCGTACCAGAGTCATGCTTGTTATCAAGTGTTGATGATGTCCTTAATGCAATCATGGTTGACTGTGATGCGCTTGGAAGTACTCTTTTTTACGGTCGGGGAGCTGGGTCTGAACCCACAGCATCATCAATTATTGCTGATATTATTGACATAAGTCGTATTGTCACTTCTTCCACACCAAGTAGAATAAGGCCGCTTGGTATAAAATTAGCGGACATCAAAGATAAAAAAATTCTCTCTATTGAGCAAATAGAGACTTGTTATTATCTTCGCTTTTCTATGCACGATACGCCAGGCGTGTTATCAAAAGCCACGACCATCATGGCAGAAGTTGGAATCAGTATCGAGGCGATTATCCAAAAAGAGGAGCCTCTCGGGATCGATTATGTTGATGTGATTGTTATAACAAAGAGCATCACGGAACTACATCTTAACTTGGCGTTAAAAAAGATTCAGCAATTAGACACGGTAGAGGGCGATGCGGTGATAATTCGTCTTGAGAGATTGGATCAGGTTTGACCAATTTTCTGGGGGAATATTAAATGAAATATGTAAGCACCCGCGGTGGTGGAGAACCGAAAAGCTTCGACGAAGTCATTTTGACGGGTCTGGCTCCTGATGGCGGACTTTACGTTCCTACCAGCATCCCGCATTTCGATATCTCTGATATCGTAGCTTGGAAAAAATTATCCTACAAACAATTAGCGTTTGAAGTTATGCAACCGTTTATTGGGGACTGCATACCAGAAAGAGACCTTATAATGCTGATCGATATTGCGTATAGCTCATTTAATCATTCAGCTACGGCACCGTTAATTCAGACTGGGCACAATGAGTGGATTCTAGAACTTTTTCATGGTCCCACTTTGGCCTTCAAGGATTTTGCACTACAGTTTTTGGGACAGTTGCTTGATTATTTGCTTAAACGGAAGAATAAAAAGGTAGCAATTATGGGCGCAACCTCTGGCGATACGGGATCAGCTGCGATAGAGGGTTGTCGAGATTGCGAGAATGTAAGGATGTTTATTCTCCACCCCTACCAACGTGTGTCTGAAGTACAGCGAAGGCAAATGACAACAGTATTATCTGATAACGTATTTAATATCGCTCTGAAGGGGAATTTTGATGACTGTCAAAATATGGTCAAGGCATGCTTCGGTAACCAATCATTCCTTCCGCATGAACTTCAACTAGTGGCAGTTAATTCAATCAATTGGGCTCGAATAATGGCTCAAATTGTCTACTATTTCTGGGCCGCCCTACATCTAGATATTAGGTCCAATTTCATATCCTTTTCTGTCCCAACTGGCAATTTTGGTGATGTCTTTGCAGGATATATTGCCTCAAAAATGGGACTCCCCATTAAGCAACTTGTAATAGCAACAAACAGTAATGATATACTCCATCGCTGTGTGAGTGCCAACGACCACAGCATTCGTTCTCTGCGTCAGACCTTGGCTCCTAGCATGGATATAATGATATCTAGTAATTTTGAAAGATTACTTTTTGATGTCTATGGTCGAGACGGTGCGTGTGTAGCCAAATTAATGGAGGAATTAAAAAAAGGCACCTTGAAGCTGACATGCAAAGTGCGCGCTGGAATCCAACAGCTTTTCACAAGTTATCGATGTGATGATCATGAAATGCTTGAGATGATTCGTTCTGTGAACAAAAGTAATGGATACCTGTTAGATCCTCACACTGCGATTGGTTTGTCTGCAGCTCGTGGGTGTAGAGCAGATCAAGAAACTCCGATGGTAAGCCTTGCAACAGCGCATCCAGCTAAGTTTCCTGATGCAGTAAAGCAGGCGGGTTGCGATATAGCTGTAAGTTTGCCCGATCATTTACATGATTTATTTCTCAGGACTGAGTACATGCATATTTTGGAAAATAATCAGGTTGAGGTTCAAAAATTTATAGCGGACAGAGTCGGTGATTTTGTAGGAGTGTAAGATTTAGATAGTCAGCTTTGTGTTTGTAACCACCATATGCGGAGATACAAACAAAGATTTATGGGTTCTCCGGTCACACTGCCAAGGGCATATTGGGAGTGTCTTAAGATTTAATCGTAGACAACAAAATGTACGTAACATGACTATTATAGATTGGCGATAACGAGTGCGAATTTTATTATGCGGGATGAACCGAAACTTTCTCAAGAAGATCTCGAAAGGGTGCAACAGTTCATAAGCACCGGATATAATACTATTGAGAGAAAGCCTTTTAGAGGCTTTCTTTTATTCTTGGTGACTTGGTCTATAGTAGCCGTGTTAGGAATAGTCAGCTATCTCATTGGAAAATGGGTTGGATATCTCTAAAGCGATTGTAAAAATGCTTCTTAAGCTAAAAAATGTTGTAACACATACACGAAATTAAACGACAGGTGGAGACTGAAAGGGTTGGGTCTTTCTCGGCACGAGAGTTTTGAAAAAACTATAAGTCGGCGGAGTGCTGATAACCTCTTATTCTTGAAAAATTTAGATCCGCTCCTTCAAAGGGTCTACTCAAATCGCGGCATTACTGACGTGTCAATGCTTGACAAAACATTCTCTGCCCTACCTCACCCCTCTAAAATGTTGGGAATCGACTCCGCTGTGCGCAGGCTTGTTGATGCACTGCAATCAAAACAAAAGATCTTAATTATTGGCGATTTTGATGCTGACGGGGCGACTAGTACAGCGCTTATGATGCTCGGATTAAGGGGAATGGGATTTTCATTAGTTCAATATTTGGTTCCTAATCGATTCGAGTTTGGCTACGGGCTCAGTCCAGAGATTGTGGATCTGGCAATGGAATTTAAGCCTGCTCTCATTCTCACTGTGGATAACGGTGTTTCTAGCTTCCAAGGCGTTGACAAGGCGTCCCAATACGGTATTGATGTGATTATTACAGACCATCATTTGCCGGGTGAAGAATTGCCTGACGCCCATTCAATCATCGATCCAAATCAACTAGGTTGCAAATTCCCCTCCAAAAATTTAGCCGGCGTCGGGGTTGCTTTCTATCTACTGTTGGCTCTCCGCATCGCATTGAGGGAGAAAAATTGGTTTGTATCGCAGGGGATATTAGAGCCAAATTTATCGGTATGGCTTGACTTAGTAGCACTTGGCACTATTGCGGACGTCGTCCCTCTGGATCAGGTTAACAGAACTCTTGTCCATCACGGATTGGAACGCATTCGAGAAGGTCGCTGTCGTCCTGGGATTTCAGCAATGTTGAGAGTTGCTGGAAAGAACCAGAGCACGGTAAATGCCGCTGATTTAGGATTCAAGCTTGGACCTCGGCTAAATGCAGCCGGGAGGCTGAAGGATATTTCAATAGGGATTCAATGCCTCTTGACTGATGACATGGGTGCGGTATCAGAGTTAGTAAATCAGCTTAACGCATTAAATCAAGAAAGACGATCTATCGAAGAGAGTATGCAGGCCGAGGCATTACATTTGCTCAAGGGGTTGCAACTGGGGCAAGCCGACTGCATACCAAACGTGATTTGTTTGTACAAGCCTGATTGGCATGAGGGCATACTGGGATTATTGGCCTCACGAATAAAGGAGAGGTATCAACGTCCGGTCTTAATATTTGCCCGCGAGTCCAAAAGTGTTGGGCCTCCTTATAAGTTAAAAGGCTCATGTCGTTCAGTTCCAAAGCTCCATATTCGAGATGCACTTGAGTCTGTAGCTTTAGAACATGCCGACCTCGCAATGAAATTTGGTGGTCATGCAATGGCCGCGGGTTTGAGTATATGCGAGGATCAGCTGGAGTTGCTTTTTACTGTGCTCCGTCAGCATGTTTCCAAGAAGCTGAAAAAGGAAGATTTTATCGCTGTTTGTCTGAGTGATGGAGAACTAGACATAACACAAATTAATATTAAAACAGCCAGGCTGTTACATGACGCTGGTCCCTGGGGAGCGCAGTTTCCAGAACCAACATTTGATGGAATTTTCATCGTTGAGAAGCAGCAAATTCTGAGCAAAAAACATCTCAAAATGACGCTATCACACCCGGAGCATGAAGCTTCGATGTTAGATGCAATTTGTTTTAATGTAGATGTCGATAAGTGGAATAATGAAAAAACAAGTGCTCTTCGGTGTGTTTATCGGCTTCAAATTAACGAGTATCGAGGAATAGAAAAGCTACAGTTATTGATCGATTATTTTCAACCGATTCAGCATATAAAAGGTACTTCCGTCGAGTTTAGTAGCCGAGGGTCTTAGTTAAGAACTGCTGAACCTTTTCTTTGATAATCGGTTGTGCTTTTACAGTAGGATGTAGTCCATCACTCTGAATGAGTGATTGCGTCTCGGCTATTTCATAGAAATCGAAATTCAATAGGTCGACTTTTTTTTCTGTAGCGACTTTACTATAAATATTCGCAAAGCCCTCCGCATAACGACTGCCATAATTCCCTGGTATTCGCATACCAAAAAGTATTGGTCTTGCACCCTTAGATCGGCAGATTTCAATCATTTTTTTTATATTCTCCTCAATAAAAGAGAGAGGATAACCGCGCAGGCCGTCATTTGCGCCAAGTTCTATAAGTACATGGGTCGGCGAAAATTTAATTAAAAGTTGAGGTAACCGCATCAAACCGCCACCAGTTGTATCACCGCTTATACTTGCGTTAATAATTTCATGATCTGGTTGGAAATGATGTTTAATAAGGCTCACCCAGCCACTCCGTTCTTCAAAGCCATAGGAAGCACTCAAGCTGTCCCCAAGAACGAGAAGTTTGGCGGCTTGGCTCTGAGGGCTTAAAAAAACTAAGCAACAAACGGCTAATGTAATCGTACTATAATGGCGCAGGATATTTTCCTTTTAGATATTTTGTTCAGAACTTACCAGAAAACTGGAGCAATTGGGAATTAGTTATGATTAAGGTAAATAATTTGAGTAAAAAAGTCCCGGTCCTAGAGGAAGAGCTGACTATATTAGACTCACTTAGCTTTCAAGTTTTAAGAGGAGAGAGCTTGGCGATAATCGGTCCATCTGGTTCTGGTAAGTCAACACTTTTGGGAATTTTGGCGGGATTGGATCTTCCCTCTACTGGCTCGGTTCACATTGATGGGAAGAGAATTACCTCCATGACTGAAGAGGCTCGAGCGTCAATTAGGGCGAGTTATGTTGGTTTTGTTTTCCAATCATTTCACTTGTTACCTGGTTTGACTGCACTTGAAAATGTGGCGCTTCCCCTAGAGCTTCGATCCGAAAACGATGCATTAATGACTGCAAAAGAATTCCTTCTCAGGGTTGGATTACAGGATCGCTCTACACATCTCCCAAACCAGCTATCAGGAGGTGAACAGCAAAGAGTCGCCGTTGCCCGAGCATTCGCGTGTCAACCGAAAATTCTCTTCGCCGATGAGCCGACTGGAAATCTTGATACCGTGACTGGAGCCAAAATAAACGACTTAATGTTTGAGCTGAACCAAGAACAGGGTACTACTTTGGTCATAGTTACTCATGAGCAGAGTCTAGCTTCTCGATGCGAGCGTCGACTTCATCTGCAGTGCGGTACAAAATTTGTATCCGTTGAAGAGATGACTGTTAAATGTTAATTCTTCAAATGTTTCGGCGAAGCTGGCGCGGTGAGCAGTTACGACTGATTGTCGGATCTGTAGCACTGGCTGTTGCAGTCGTGACGTCTGTGTCTATTTTGGCGGAACGAGTAGAGAGGGCGCTCATCTCAGAAACTAGTACCTTCTTAGCGGCTGATTTGGTTCTTGAGAGCAATTCTCCGATCACAAAGGAATGG
>MDTB01005876.1_pt1 | contig 10940 bp, 12 predicted proteins | sample 811161 | NCBI WGS metagenome assembly MDTB01 (sample SAMN05326650, study PRJNA326480) | marine metagenome | isolation source: seawater | place: Mediterranean Sea | collected 2009 | reverse complement strand
GCTGGATTTATACAATTAGTATTTTTATATAAATTTGTATCTAGATTTTACTCACTAAAATTAAGTTTTAAATTCAAAATAAATAATAAAGTAAAATTTTTTTTTAAAAAACTTTTACCAAGTATATTTTCCTCAGGTGTAACTCAAATAAATATATTAGTTGGTACTATTATTGCGTCTTTTCAAGCAAGTGCTGTTTCATATTTATATTATGCAGATAGGATTTATCAGATTAATTTAGCAATAGCTGGTATTGCAATTGGAGTGGTAGTTTTGCCACAACTTTCCAAACATGTTTATTTAAAAAAAAAAAATAAAATTACATTAATTCAAAATAAAGCGTTGGAATTAAGTATGCTTTTAAGCCTACCAGCTTCAGTGGCATTATTTATTGGATCTGAGGAAATCATATCTGGATTATTTGGGTATGGGTCTTTTGATTATGATGCAGTTTCAAATTCTGCTTATGCCCTTTATTATTTTGGACTTGGTTTACCAGCTTTTGCTTTGATAAAAGTTTTTTCAACTTTTTTCTTTGCTAACAATGATACAAAAACTCCATTTTATATTTCTTTAATATCAGTAATTTTAAATATTTTTATTAGTTTGTACTATTTTAAAGATATTGGATTTATCATAATACCTATAGCAACTACTATCTCATCTTGGTTTAATTCAATTATATTATTCATATTCTTAAGAAATAAAAGATTATTTAATTTTAATTATATTTTTTGGAAAAAATTTTCTAAAATCATTTTTGCTTCAGTAATAATGGGAATTTTTTTCAATTATTTAATTTTACTTTTTGAAAATCAATTATCGTATGATTATCAATTTAAATCGTTTTATTTGATTTTTTGTGTTTTCTTAGGTTTAGTTTTCTATTTGTTATTATGTTATTTTATCAAGGCTTTTAATTCTAAAGATCTTAAACTAAAGTATTAAAATTATGGGAAAAAAAATTTTTTCAGGTGTTCAACCAACAGGTAATTTGCATTTAGGAAACTATTTAGGAGCAATTAAAAACTTTGTAGATTTAAATAATGATGAAGAGAATGATTGTATTTTTTGTGTTGTGGATCTTCATGCAATAACTGTAAAGCAGGATTCTCAGAAATTAAAAAACAATATACGTGAAACAGTTGCTACTTTCATTGCTAGTGGAATTGATCCTGAAAAAAGTATTATTTTTAATCAATCAAGAGTGCCGGCCCATTCAGAAACAGCATGGATATTAAGTTGTGTAGCTCGGATGGGATGGCTGAATAGAATGACACAGTTCAAAGAAAAGGCAGGAGAGGATAAAGAAAAAGCAAGTATCGGATTATATTCTTATCCGATACTAATGGCTGCTGATATTTTGTTATATGATGCCACACATGTTCCTGTTGGAGATGATCAAAAACAACATTTAGAACTTTGTAGAGATATTGCACAAAAGTTTAACAATGATTTCAAAATGGACGATTTTTTTAAAATACCGGAACCTTTAATTCAAAAAGAGTTTTCTAGGATAATGAGTCTTAAGGATGGTTTAAAAAAGATGAGTAAATCAGAGTTGTCTGATTTAAGTAGAATAAATTTAACTGACAGTAAAGATCAAATTATAAATAAAATAAAAAAAGCAAAAACTGATACTTTTCCACTTCCAAATAGTATTGATGAATTAAATAAAAGACCAGAGGCAAAAAATTTAATTGGGATTTATTGTAGTTTAACAAATACAACTTTAGAAAATTCAATTAAAAATTTTTCAGGAAAAAATTTTTCAGAATTTAAAGAAAGTTTATCTCTAGTACTAGTAGAAAAAATTAGTCCCGTATCATTAGAAATTAAAAAAATTATGGATGATAAATCTTACGTAGATAAAATCTTAAATGATGGATTCGAAAAAGCTAATGAAATTGCGTCAAAAAAGTTAAAAAAAATCCATGAAATACTAGGTTTTTAAAAAATTTTAATATCTGGTACCTATCAATTTTTTAATTATATATTATATATTAAACATGTTCGTCCAAACTCAAATTACACCTAATCCAAATTCTTTAAAGTTTTTACCTGGCAAATCAGTTTCAAATAATGGGTCAGTTGAAATAACAAATAAAGATCAATCAGATAATGAATTGGTTAGAAATTTATTTGCTATTAATGGTGTTGAAAGTATTTTTTGGGAAAGGATTTTATTTCTATAAATAAATATGATCATATAGAATGGGAAGAAATAAAACATATAGCAATTTCACTAATAAATGATTTTTATAAATCAGGGGCAAATTCTGTTTTTGACGAAAAATTAGATGGAAAATTAAACGATTTAGAGGAAATTGAAGAAAAAATAGTTAAAGTCTTGGATCAAAAAATTAGACCGGCAGTTGCAAAAGATGGAGGAGATATAAAGTTTAAAGAATTTAAGAATGGAGTTGTGAAAGTCCAATTACAAGGAAGTTGTTCAGGGTGCCCAAGTTCTACAATGACATTAAAGCAGGGTGTACAAAATCTTTTATGTCATTATATTCCTGAGGTTAAAGAAGTTGAGGCAATCTAACAAATGAGAAAAAGATTTTATAATTCAAATTTTAAATTTTTGAAATTTTTTGACCAAAGGGAAATTGGTGCTATTCCAAGAATTATATTATCCTCATTAATTGTAATTTTCTTTTTTTATTCAGCACCTTTGATAATTAATTTTGCCAATAAAAAAAATCTTGCTGTTCAAAACAATTCTAAAGCAGTTTTAGCATACACACTAAAAAATAAAGATAATACCTTAGAAAATGATGATAAAATTTTAGATGAAAAAGATCTCCTAGTTGACATTTTTAGTTTAAACGAATTAGAAACTGATACCGTAAGATTAAATGCTTCAACAATTAAACAGTTATTTGAGGATACCAACTATACTTTAAAAGACGTTAGAGAAAAAAAACTAGTTAAACCTGTTGCTTTAACATTACTTCCACAAGAAATAAGAATGATTGAAAATACAAAAAAAAGAAAAGAATTTTTTATTCAAATAGTTTTGCCTCTAATTTTAAAAGAAAATAATAATATCAAAATAGATAGAAAAAGACTTTTTAGTATCATAAATAAAAATAATAATACTAATTTAGAAAAAAAATGGCTTGATAAAAAATATAAACAATATGGTGTAAAATCTAAAGATTTATCGACCTTAAAAATAAGAATGGATGAAATTCCAGTTTCTTTGGCGATTGCCCAAGCTGCAAAAGAAACAGGCTGGGGTACATCAAGGTTTGCTCAAGAAGGAAATGCATTGTTTGGTCAATGGACTTGGTCAGGAGAAGGATTAAAGCCTAAAGACTCTGAAAAAAATGAAGGTCATAAAGTAATGAAATTTAATGTTTTACAAGCATCTGTGAGAGCTTATCAAAGAAACTTGAATACTCATTCGTCTTACAAAGAGTTTAGAAAAGCAAGGGCGGAATTGAGAGATAAAGGATTACCCCTAGATAGTATTTTTTTGTCACAATATTTAAATGAATATGCTGAAACAGGAAACCAATATGTTGAGGTTTTACAAAAAATTATAAATCAAAATAATTTAAAAGATTTTGATGATGCTAAGTTACTTCCATCAAGTATTGAGTTAGAAAGTTTAATTTAATTAGATCTAATAGTAAATTGTGTACCAAACCATTTCCATTTGCCATTTTCATTTAGTGAACAATTTATTCTTCCTCTCCTAGGAACAAATGGTTTTTCAAAGTTAACAATCATAATATTAGACTCAAATTTTAAATTTGATTTTTTCCAATTACCACCATCATTAGAGTAACAATTGATATTTTGAATATTTTTTTGATCTTTAAAAAATTCAACAATCAATTTTGGTGGATTAGTTTTAGAATTTAATTTTTTTTCTTCAGGTTTAAGTGTTTTATATTCTAAAGGATTATAATCAATTATAGATTTAAATCTTTTTAATTCTCCATATTTTTCGTTTATTGGAAATCTAGGTAATTCAAACTTATCTTTATTAATATCAATTATTCCAGAATGTTGTCCAAAGGCAATCTCAAAATTTTCTGAAATATATTTCTTCATAAATAAAGAATATTCTCCAAAAGGATATGAAAAAATAGATGGGGAGTAACCCAGTTTATTTTTAAAAATTTTTGTTGCTGTTTCAATGTCATTAATAAATTCCTCATCACTCATATCAATCAAATATTCATGAGTATGTGAATGATGTCCAATGTAACCAAATTCAGAATTATCAATTTCTATAATTTCATCCCAATTCATATAACCTTTTTTTCCAACAGGCTCTGTTGATATAAAAAGAATAAATGGAATTTTATTCTTCTTCAAATATGGCCATGCTTCATTATAAAAAGATTTAAATCCATCATCTATAGTGATTAAAATTTTCTTTTTATTTTTTGATTTGTTAAATTCTTCAACTAAAAACTTTGGATCATAAAAATTATAATCAAGGTTTTTGATAATCTCCATTTGTTCATGAAAAATATCCATTTTAATATTAGTTGAAGGATACTCATTTTCATTAAATCTATGATACATCAAAGATAAAACACCTTTATCACTTGAATAATATTTACTATTGTTTTCTTCTGAATTAGAATTAACAAAAAATGATAATTGAACAATGAATAAACTTATAATTGATGCTGCAAAAGATAGAATTTTTTTTATGATCATTAGTAAAGATATTAGTCATTATATTACACATGAAAATACAAAAATTAATTTTGAAAAAATGATGATTTTGATAAATGAATTTTTGATTTCAAAAAATATTAAAATCGATGAAATTTTCAAAATATATGTAAATAGGGGTCCAGGAAGTTTTGCTGGAATTAGAAACTCTTTTTCTACAATTAAAGCGATTCATTTAGCAAAAAAGATCGATTATTATTGTTATAGTTTCAAGGATTTTGAAGGTATTGAAAAAATAGAATATGAAAATATCCCCATTCTATGCGATAAATTTAAAATTAAAAAAAATTTGATTAATCCTATTTATATAAGTTAAAATTAATTATGTCAGATACTATAGAGCAAAAATGTTTATCCAAAGGAGTTAAGCTTACTGAACAAAGAAGAGTTATTGCAAAAGTAATGTCAGAAGCATCTGATCATCCGAATGTTGACGAATTATATAATAGAGTTTCAAAAATAGATCCCAAAATAAGTATTGCGACCGTTTATAGAACTGTAAAACTATTTGAAGAGTCAGGCATACTTACAAAACATGAGTTTAAGGGAGGTAAGGCTAGATACGAAGAATTAAACGAGGGTCATCATGACCATTTGATTGATGTTAAGTCAGGTGAAATAATTGAATTTGTAGATGAGGAAATTGAAAATCTTCAAAAAAAAGTTGCAGAAAAGTATGGCTATAAATTAGTCGATCACAAACTAGAATTATATGGGATTAAAAAAAAATCCCAATAATATGACACAAAAAATATTTATCAAAACATTTGGCTGTCAAATGAATGAATATGATTCAAATCGGATTTTTGATACAGTTAAAAAAATTGGGTTTCAAAAAACTCAAAATTATGAAGAGGCCGATTGTTATCTTTTAAATACTTGTCATATTAGAGATAAGGCAAAAGAAAAAGTTTATCATGAAATAGGAAGAGTAAAAAAAATATTTAGATTACAAAAAAAACCACTGGTAATTATTACTGGTTGTGTTGCTCAGGCAGAAAATGAGGAAATGTTAAAAAGGGAGCCTTATATAGATTTAGTGATAGGCCCACAATCTTATCATAAAATTAATAAAACAATTTTAAGCCATATTAATAAAAAGAAAAAACTTGAAATAACTGAGTTTGATCCAATTTCTAAATTTAGGTATTTTAGTAAAATTAAAAATGAAGCTGGGAAAGTTTCCTCGTTTTTAACTATTCAAGAAGGTTGTGATAAGTTCTGTCATTTTTGTGTAGTCCCTTACACAAGAGGTCCAGAATATTCAAGACCTTTCAATCAGATCTTAGAGGAAGCCAAATATTTGGTTGAAAATGGTACAAAAGAGATAGTTCTATTAGGTCAAAATGTGAATGCCTATAAATATGAAAATTATAAATTATCAGATTTAATATTAGAAATTGAAAAACTTTCTCAATTAGAAAGAGTAAGATATACAACATCTCATCCAAAAGATATGACTAAGGACTTAGTCGAAGTTTATAAATACACGAAAAAACTTATGCCTTTAGTTCATTTACCTATTCAGAGTGGATCAAATAAAATTTTAAAAATTATGAATAGAAAACATACAGTAGAAGATTATTTAAAAACATTTAATAAGCTTAAAGAAATAAATTCAAACATAGAATTTTCTAGCGATTTTATTATTGGCTATCCAGGAGAAAATGATAAAGATTTTAACGAAACATTAGATCTTATTGAGAGAATTAAATTTATAAATTCCTATTCATTTATTTTTAGTCCTCGGCCGGGAACGGTAGCTGAAGGTTTAGAATTAATTGATAAAAAAATTTCAATGGAAAGATTAGAAAAAGTACAGAATTTGTTATTTGAAAATCAAATAAAGATGAATAAATCTTTGGAAAACACTTGTTTAAATGTTTTGGCTGAGAATTTAACTGAGGACAAGAAAAAAATTTTTGGACGTTCGGAGAATATGACTTCAGTTATATTTAATGGTAATATAAATGATATTGGAAAAATTGTACAAGTTAAAATCAAGCATAGTAATAGAAGTACTTTATTTGGAGAAAAAATTAATAGTTCAAATCAAAAGGTAGCATAAAAATTGAGCGATTCTATAAAAAAGAATGTTAATTTACCATTAAAATTTGTTTACTCAGACAATAACTCTTTAAGTGTTATTTTTCATGATAATAATTTACTAATGGGTGTAGTTGGAGAATTTAATAAAAATTTAAAAGAATTAGAAAAAATTACACAATCAAATTTATATTCTAGAGGAAATTCAATATTAATTAAATCTCACCCTGAAAATAATGAAATAATCAAAAATGCAATACAATTTTTAGCAAATCAATTTATTAATAACGGAAGCATAGAAAGTAAAGATATAGTATCATCTATAGACAATTTTATGATTAATGAAAAAGTAAAAAACAATAATGTAACAGATATAATTAAAACCCCAAAAAAATCTATTATACCAAGATCAGAAAAACAAAAAGAATATGTTAGAGCTTTAAGACAAAGTGACATAATTATTTCTGCTGGACCAGCTGGTACAGGAAAAACTTTTTTAGCAGTCGCTGTAGGTCTTACGATGTTGTTAGAGAAAAAAATTGAAAGAATAATTTTATCTAGACCTGCAGTAGAAGCTGGTGAACGTTTAGGTTTTTTACCTGGAGATATGAAAGAGAAAGTTGATCCTTATTTAAGACCTTTATATGATTCTCTTTATGACTTATTTGATTTCGAAAAAATCCAGAGAATGATTGAAATTGGTGATATTGAAATTGCACCATTAGCTTTTATGAGAGGAAGAACATTAAAAAATTCATTTGCTATTTTAGATGAAGCTCAAAATGCCACTGACACACAAATTAAAATGTTTCTTACTCGTATTGGAGAAAACTCAAAAATTGTAGTCAATGGAGATCCATCACAAATAGATTTACCTAACAAAAGTATGTCAGGTTTAGTTAAGTCTAAGGAGTTATTAGGTCATTTAAAAGAAATAGCGATAGTTGATTTTGATCATTCTGATGTAGTTCGTCACCCGTTAGTATCTAAAATAGTAAACGCTTATTCAAAAAATGATTAATATCGATGTCTTCTCAGATGAGAGGGCTTGGTCTAAAAGGCTAAAAAAAAAAAAAATATTTTTTAAAAATATTTGTAATGCTTTTCCAAAAAAATACAAATTTCCGGGTAAAAAAGTTAGTTTTACTTTATTACTATCAAATAATAGAAATATCAAAAAACTAAATAAAGATTTTAGAAATAAAAATAAATCAACAGATATATTATCATTTCCATTTAACAAAAAAATTAGAATTATGAAACAAACTTATATTGGAGATATTATAATAAGTTATAATTTTATTGATAAACCAAAATCGCAAAAACTAAAAATATTTAAGGTAAAATTGATTAAAACTTTTATACATGGTTTTCTTCATTTAGTAGGTTTTGATCATATAAAAAATAAGGATTATAAAAAAATGTTAAAAGAAGAAGAATCAATTTATCAAAAAGTAATTTCAAAATTAAAATAAATTGAAAAAAAAATTTTATATCGAACTAATATTTCTAATTATATTGGGAATGATAACTTCCCTTAGTTTACCCCCATTTAATTATTTTTTAATAAATTTTTTAACATTTAGTACATTTTTTTTATTTTTAATTAAAAAATCAATTAAACATAAAAATAGAAAACTTTTTTTTGTTTATGGATGGTTATTTGGATTTGGTTATTTCGTTACAAATTTATATTGGATATCAATTTCATTGACATTTGATCAAAATTTTGAATTTTTAATTCCTTTTACTATAATTTTAATACCTTCATTTTTGGCAGTATTTTACGGTTTAATTTCATATTTTTTTATCATTTTAAAACCAAAACGAATAATTAGTTCGATTTTTCTTTTCTCATTAATATTTGGTATCTTAGAATTCATTAGAGGATCAATATTCACCGGTTTTCCGTGGAATTTAATTAGTTATAGTTTTTCAAATCAATTAGAATTTATTAGCATTATAACTGTAATAGGAACTTATGGATTTAACCTATTTTGTATTTCTCTATTTATAAGTCCAGCACTATTATTATTGAGAGATACCAAAAAAGATATAGGTATTTGTGTTTTTTTTCTAATCATTATCATATCATTTTTTTTCTATGGATATTCTTACAAAGAAAAATTTAATGAAACAGCTAAAAATAATCTTGATTACAACATAAGAGTTGTTGGTTCAAATATTAGTCTCGATAGATTTTATAAAAATATAGACCCTGCATCAATTATTGAAGACTTAATTGAGATAAGTAATCCTGAGACCAACAAAAAAACTATTTTTATATGGCCTGAGGGAATTTTATCAAACATACTACAAGATGATTTAATTCAATATGATTGGTTATTTAATAAAAAATTTGACGAAAATCACTTATTAATAATTGGAACAAATAGTCAATCTGAAATTAGTGGTTTAAAAAAATATTACAATACAATTTCAGTTTATGATAATAAATTAAATCTGTTGCACTTTTATAATAAAATCAATTTAGTGCCCTTTGGAGAATTTTTACCTTTTGAAAATATTCTAAGAAGTTTTGGATTAAGGTCATTAACTAATAATTATCAATCTTTTTCTAAAGGAGATAAAAGAAATATTATTGAAATAAATCAACAAAATTTTAAATTAAAAATATTACCACTTATCTGTTATGAAATTATTTATTCAGGTAAATTATTCAATGACTCTAATTTTGATTTAATTGTAAATATTTCTGAAGATGGGTGGTTCGGTCAATCAATTGGTCCAGATCAGCATTTTGCTCATAGTATTTTTAGAGCGATTGAAAGTGGTAAATATTTAGTTCGATCAGCAAATAATGGTGTTACAGCAATCATAACTCCCATAGGTACCGTTGAACAAAGCGTTAAATTTGGTCAATCTGGGTATGTTGATCTTGAAAGCAGCAAGGTAATACAACCAACTATCTTTTCTACTTATGGAAATAAAATTTTTGTATTATTAATTTTATTGTATATTTTTTTAATAATTTCATTTAATAAAATTAAAAATGAGTAATCTAAAAAATTATCTTTTTACGAGCGAGTCTGTATCTGAAGGCCATCCAGATAAAGTATCTGATAGAATTTCTGACATGGTTGTTGATAGCTATCTTTCAGCAGATCCTTTTTCAAGAGTGGCATGTGAAACGCTTACAACAACCAACAAAGTTGTCTTAGCTGGTGAAGTTAGGGGTCCTGAAATCAAACAAACAGATATAATCGAAAAAGTTAGAAATTGTATTAAAGATATTGGATATGACCAGGAGGGTTTTACTTGGAAAGAAGCAACTAAAATTGAAAGTCACCTACACTCTCAATCTACTGATATTGCTATGGGAGTAGATTCTTCAGGCAATAAGGATGAAGGAGCTGGTGATCAAGGTATTATGTTTGGATATGCGTGTAATGAAACAGACGAGTTAATGCCAGCACCTATTCATTACTCACATAAAATTTTAAGATTAATGGCTGAAGATAGAAAATCTGGGAAACTTAAAAACATTGAACCAGATTCTAAGAGTCAAGTAACATTTGAATATGTTGATGGTATACCAGCTAAAGTAAAGTCTGTGGTGATTTCTTCTCAACATTCTGCAGATGTAAATCAATCTCAAGTCAGAGATTTATTAAGACCTTATATGTTAAAGTCAATCCCTGAAAATTTTCTTGAAGGTTTTAACGAAGATGAGTTTTACGTTAATCCAACAGGAAATTTTGTTATAGGTGGTCCCGATGGTGATTGTGGATTAACAGGAAGAAAAATTATAGTTGATACTTATGGTGGAGCTGCACCACACGGTGGTGGGGCTTTTTCAGGGAAAGATCCAACCAAGGTTGACAGATCAGCAGCATACGCAGCAAGATACATTGCTAAAAATATTGTTTCCTCAAAAATTGCTGATAAATGTTTAATTCAATTAGCTTATGCAATTGGCGTTTCTAAACCATTATCCATATATGTTGATTTATTTAATAACGACTTGGATAAAAATAAATTTGTTATAGAAAAAATCAAAGAAAATTTTGATTTAAGTCCAAGAGGAATAAGAGAAATGTTAAATTTAAACAAACCTATTTACGAAAAAACAGCAGCATATGGACACTTCGGTAGAAATCCTGACAAGAATGGTTCATTTTCTTGGGAAAAAACTGATAAAACAAGTATTTTCTTAAAATAGTTTCAGT
>MDTB01168998.1_pt1 | contig 10941 bp, 9 predicted proteins | sample 811161 | NCBI WGS metagenome assembly MDTB01 (sample SAMN05326650, study PRJNA326480) | marine metagenome | isolation source: seawater | place: Mediterranean Sea | collected 2009 | reverse complement strand
GCCGGAACCAATGGGAAAGGCTCCTGTATTGCCGTTATCCAATCCCTACTTTTAGCCCACGATTATTCTGTTGGCAGCTTTACCTCGCCACATTTTCAGCACTACAACGAACGTATCTGTATTAACGGTTCTATGGTTGATGATCAACAGATTATCAGTGCATTTGAATCTATAGAGCACTTAAGAGAGCAGATTTCTCTTACCTATTTTGAATTTAATGCCCTAGCGGCACTGATTATTTTTAGTCGAAGTAACCTAGATATAGTGCTGCTTGAGGTCGGTTTAGGCGGGCGCTTAGATGCTGCAAATATTATCAACTGTGATATTGCTGTTGTGACTAGTATTGATCTCGACCATCAGCAGTGGCTTGGCGATACCAGAACTAAAATAGCCAAAGAAAAATTGGGTATTGCCCGTGCTAATCGCCCGCTAATTATTGGCGAAAAAAATCATCCAGAGGGTTTTGGTAGCTTAGTCAAAGAGACTCAAGCGCAAGCTCTATGGCTTGGGCAAGATTTTAGTTTTACTGAAAATGGTCGAAGTTTCTCTATTCAACCAAAATGGCATTCGCAACATAGTGATTTTGACGCTCTTGATAATCTTTCCAATCAAGGGCTGCTAGCAGTTAACAAGACTGTAGCCCTTCAAGCATTGATTAGTCTTGGCTGTGATTTAGATGCCGATAGCTGTCGTGCAGCCCTTAATAATGTGGCTATTATGGGTCGACATCAGAACCTTACCTATCAATCTGTTCCTTTAATTCTCGATGTTGCGCACAATCCGGCAGCAGCTGCAGTGTTGGCGCATAAATTAAATGCTCAGCAGGGTAAGACCGTCGCTGTAGCCTCTGTCCTGGAGGATAAGGATTGGTCATCAATGGTTGCCCATTTAAAACCGGCAATAGATTATTGGCATATTGCTGAATTAAGCGGAATTTCTCGTGCAGCAAAAGGACAATCCTTGCTTAAACTGTTATACAATGCCGGTATTGAAGGAACATTAAGCGATAGTATTGAACAGGCGTTCCAGTTGGCTATCTGTGAGGCGGGTAAAACCGGAAAAGTGGTAGTGTTTGGCTCGTTCCATACGGTAGCGGCGATACTAGATTTTATATCAATGGAGGTTTCAGGTGAGTGAAGGTTTAAAGCAGCGAATTGTCGGCGCACTCGTGCTTGGTGCTCTGGGTTTAATTCTGTTGCCTTTGGCGCTTGATTTCACTGACCCCAAAAAAGTTGATCGCACCTCTTTAATACCGCCGGCACCCAATGTTGTTGCGACAGAAATTGTGGTTGCCAAGCGACCTGATGAGGTTGCAGATGCCGCAGATGTAGGCTTGGCTTTCGATGTTAATCGCTTACAGCCGGTACAAGAAAACGACACTAGTTACTACGGTTTTGATGAGTCAGGATTACCCCAGAGATGGTACCTGCAAGTTGGTAGCTATGAAGAAAAGTCTTCTGCTAATCAGTTAAAACAGAGCTTGCTAGCGAAAAAATACAAAGTATTTCTTAAGAGCGTTAGGGTTAACAAAAAATTATTTCATCGGGTTTATATCGGTCCAAAAATCAGTCGTCGCAATGCGATTGCCGACAAAAATGCTATTGATAAATTATTAACAACAGATTCAATTATTCTAAAATACGTACCCTAAACAACGGATAGGTTATGGATATTGCAGTTGCAGATACAGGTATTGCCGCCATTGTTGCTATTTCTGGCTTGATTAGCCTGGTTAGAGGCTTTGTCAAAGAGGCAATGTCCCTAGTTATCTGGGTTGCGGCATTTGTTATTGCTATGACGTTTAGCGAGGCTGCTTCAGAACTACTGGTTAACTTTATTGAATTGGCATCCCTGCGCCAGTTGGCGGCTTGGGGTGGATTATTTGTCGGTACCCTTCTATTGGGTGCGGTGGTTAATTTTTTATTAGGAAAACTTGTGACCTCAACCGGACTTGGGGGAACAGACAGAACATTAGGATTAGTTTTTGGAGTGTTTCGAGGTCTGCTAGTTGTCTTAGCGCTGGTTATCGCATTGCCAAAGGCTATTCCAGTTGAGCAAGACCCTTGGTGGCAAGAATCAACGCTTATCCCTGTATTTCAGAGTTTTGAAGGCTGGGGAAGAGAAGCGGCAACAGATATTAAAAACTTACTAACTGGTTGGATTTAACTCATGTGTGGTGTGGTTGGAATAGCAGGAAACTCAGATGTTAACTTGGAGCTTTATGATGCTCTAACAATGCTACAGCATAGAGGTCAGGATGCTGCCGGCATGGTAACTGATAGCTTTGGTGAATTGCATCAGTGTAAAGGTGAAGGACTTGTTCGCGATGTTTTTCGTCGCAGTCATATGTTGCGATTGGTCGGCAGATTTGGTGTTGGACACTGTCGATATCCAACTGCGGGTAGCTCTGGTCCAGCCATGGCGCAACCACTATATGTAAACTCTCCCTATGGGATTTGCATCGCGCACAATGGCAATTTAACCAATGCTGATGAGTTGCGTGAAGATATCTTTAGAACCGACTTGCGTCATCTAAATACGGATTCTGATTCAGAGGTTTTACTCAATGTTTTTGCTCATGAATTGCAAGTTAGAGGCAAGCTTGAGCCGACCAGTGCAGATATTTTTGCTTCAGTAGTCGAGGTTCATAAGCGTTGTCGTGGCGCATACGGTGTTGTTGGCTTAATTGCCAACTACGGCATGTTTGCATTTCGCGATCCTAACGGTATTCGTCCGCTATGTTTTGGTGTGCGTCATACCGATCAAGGTGATGAATATGCTGTGGTTTCTGAATCGGTGGTGCTGGATAGTTTAGGTTTTGAATTAATTCGTGATCTAGAGCCCGGTGAAGCCTTATTTGTCGATACCAAGGGTAATTTGCACTTGCAACAGTGCGCGGAAAATCCGCAGTTATCGCCCTGTATTTTTGAGCATGTGTACTTTGCCAGACCCGATTCAATTATGGACAATATTTCGGTCTACAAGTGCAGACTTAGAATGGGTGAAAAGCTTGCAGATAAGATACTGCGTGAAAAACCAGATCATGACATTGATGTAGTGATTCCTATACCTGATACCAGTCGCGTCTCGTCTCAAGCCTTGGCAGAACGCCTTGGGGTCAAGATTCGCGAAGGCTTTATGAAAAATCGCTATATTGGCCGAACCTTTATTATGCCCGGTCAAAAAGAGCGTAAAAAATCTGTGCGTCAAAAGCTCAATGCCGTTAAATTAGAATTTTCTGGGAAAAACGTCCTTTTAGTTGATGACTCGATTGTGCGAGGTACGACATCAAAAGAAATTATTCAAATGGCGCGCGATGCAGGTGCAAAAAAAGTCTATATGGTCTCTGCTGCGCCCGGCGTTCGTTATCCCAATGTCTATGGTATTGATATGCCTACAGCCAATGAGTTAATTGCCCATGGTCGAACAGATGATGAGGTGGGCGAAATTATTGGCGCGGACTGGATTATTTATCAGGATCTTAATGATTTGATTGCCTCCGGTACTGAGGGTAATCCAGAGGTTAAGCATTTTGATTGTTCAGTATTTGATGGTGAATATGTTACCGGTGATGTCGATGAGGCCTATTTAAGTCATATGCATGCCACGCGTAACGATGATGCTAAACAGAAGAAAAACCCTTCTACGGATAATAAAAAACAATCAGTGATAGGAATTCACAACAACAGCGTTAGCTGATTTTGCTAGATTTGGTAGAATAGCCCTATGAAAAACAAAGATAAGTCATATCGACAAGACACTAACGCTATTCGAGGTGGGTATCAGCCTACCCACGAAAATGAGCATTCAGAGGCGTTATTTTTAACCTCTAGTTATGTGTTTGATAATGCTGAAATGGCAGCTCAAAGCTTTAGTGACGAAATAGAGGGCAACGTCTACTCACGTTATACCAATCCTACGGTTAGAACATTTGAGCAGCGTTTGGCTCTGCTAGAAGACGCTGAGCAGGCGGTCGCCACTTCTTCAGGAATGGCTGCGACTTTAGCTGTGATTATGGCACTGCTTGAATCAGGTGATCATGTACTTTGCTCGCGCGATGTATTTGGCAGTACCCGAGTGATGATGGATAAATATATCACCAAGTTTGGAATTGAAGTTAGCTATGTGCCTCTTACCGATCTATCGGCATGGCAGGATGCAGTCAAATCCAATACTAAAATGATTTTTTGTGAAACTCCCTCTAATCCACTGTCTGAAATAGCGGATCTAGAGGCCCTTAGTCAAATAGCCAAGAGCGCTAACGCGTTATTTGTAGTTGATAACTGTTTCTGTACCCCTGTATTGCAAAAACCGCTTAAATGGGGAGCCGATATAGTGGTTCACTCTGCGACTAAATATATTGATGGTCAGGGCAGGGCGCTCGGCGGTGCCGTGGTTGGCAGCGCAGAACTTATGAATCAGGTGCAGGGCTTCTTGCGTGCGGCAGGGCCGAGTATGAGCCCGTTTAATGCTTGGATATTCTTGAAGGGTCTAGAGACACTAAGTCTTAGAATGAAAGCCCACTCTGCGAATGCTAGTGCTTTGGCGCAATGGCTTTCTAAACACCCCAAGGTGAGCAAAGTATACTTCGCCGGATTGCCCGAACATCCGGGGCATAGCTTGGCGAAAAAACAACAAAGCGACTTTGGTGCTGTTGTTTCTTTTGTAGTTGATGGTGCAAGAGAAGCGGCATGGAAGGTGATTGATGCTACGCAAATGATTTCACTCACAGCTAACCTAGGTGATGCTAAGACGACCATTGTGCATCCAGCAACCACTACCCATGGCCGCCTAAGTGGAGAGTCACTTGCTGAGGCTGGTATTGAGGAGGGTCTTATTCGCATTGCAGTTGGTCTTGAAGATCTAGAAGATATTAAAAATGATATAGAGTTGGGGCTTTCTCAGCTCTAAATCATGATCTGTAAGCTGTGCGCAACAGTAGAATTAACAAATACATACTGTCGATTGTGCAATGTTCTTAAATAGTCCGTACAAACAAACTATGGTCACCGCTGAAGAGGCTCTAACTGGCAGAGATCAGCCTATGATCGTGACTAACTGCCATCTAATAACCCAGCAACCAATACAGCCACCATTTGACGACAATTTACACCAAGCTGCTTTTGCTATGGGTTGTTTTTGGGGGGCAGAGCGACGTTTTTGGCAGCAACAAGGAGTAGTGTCTACCGCGGTTGGCTATGCCGGTGGATTCACCAAAAACCCCACTTATCATGAAGTCTGCTCTGGTCAAACCGGGCATACAGAAGTCGTACTTGTAGTTTATGACCCCAAAAAAATCACCTATAACCAATTACTAAAGGTGTTCTGGGAATCTCATGATCCCACTCAAGGCATGCGACAGGGTAATGATTCCGGCACTCAATATAGATCTGCCATTTATTGTACAGACGACGATCAATTAAAGCAGGCCAAACATTCTGCACAGGTCGTGCAGGGCTTATTAAATAATAGTGGCTATTCTGAGATTACTAGCGAGATTCGCCAAGCACCCATTTTTTACTATGCTGAAGATGATCATCAGCAGTATTTAGCAAAACATCCCCATGGCTACTGTGGCTTGCGCGGAACAGGCATCAACTATTCCAGTGAGTGCTAGTTTTTCGGATTTGCGCTGGGAATAGCGCTTAAAAGTTCTTGGGTATAGGGCATCTGTGGTCTCGCCCACAACTCTTCAGTATCGGCCAATTCAACTAATTTCCCCTGCTGCATCACCGCGACGCGATCACAAATCGAGCGAACTACCGAAAGATCATGCGAAATAAATAACATGGTTAGATTGCGTTGATCGACTAAACTCAGAATAAGTTCTAATATTTGCGCCTGAATGGTGACGTCGAGAGCAGAAACTGGTTCATCGGCAACTATAAATTCTGGTTGGCTAGCAATAGCCCGACCTATGGCAATACGCTGTCGTTGTCCGCCAGAGAATTCGTGAGGATATTTTAGTACGCTAGATCTAGCCAAGCCGACATCATCCATCAACTGCTGTACCTGCTTGGCAACGGTCTTTTTGTTGGCAATAGCATGGTAGAGTAGTGGCTCTGCGAGGGTTTCATAAACCGTCATTCGAGGGTTTAACGAAGCGTAGGGGTCTTGAAATATCATCTGCATTTTCGGTCGCCATGCCAAAATTTGACTGGCTTTCAGAGCCCCAAGATTGGTTCCAGAGTAGATCACCGATCCAGATGTGATTGGCGCTAGTTGAAGTATTGATCGCCCCAGGGTTGATTTACCTGAGCCCGATTCGCCTACCAGTCCAAAAATTTCACCCTTTTGGATGCTGAGCGACACATCATCTACCGCTTTTACCTGTTTATTACTGTTTCCAGAGAAATCTTTAAAGTAGGTTTTAATTCGACTGACTTCAATTAAAGGTGAGCCATCTTGAGCGCCACTGGGTTTTGATTTAGCCCCGCTGGGAATTGCTGATAAGAGTTTTTTAGTGTAATCACTGGTGCTGTTGTAAAACACCTCTTGGGTGGTGTTTTGATCCTGTGTTTTGCCCTCACACATGACCAGTATCTTATCGGCAATGCCAGCTACTACACCTAGATCATGACTAATAAAAATGACCGCCACATCGCGGGTTTGTTGCAATTGTTTTATTAGCGTCAGAATCTGTGCCTGAATGGTTACATCTAGGGCGGTAGTGGGTTCATCGCAGATTAATAGCCGCGGTTTATTAATCAGTGCCATAGCAATCATTACCCGCTGACGCATACCGCCAGAAAACTCATGGGGATAGCTATTAAAGCGCATATTAGGGTCAATAATTCCCACTTCATTTAACAGATCGATCGCCTCAATACGGGCTGTCTTGCGGCTTAGTCGCTGAGTTTTATCTGGGTGATAAATGAGTGGTTCAATTAACTGCTCGCCAATGGTTAAAAAAGGATTGAGAGAGGTCATTGGATCTTGAAAGATCATCGCAATATGATTGCCACGTAATTGGCGCATGCGATCTGCGCTACATGTCAGAAGATCCTCATTATCAAACTTGGCAACACCGCCCTCTATCACTGCCGGCGGTTTAGGCAGTAAATCTAATAGGCTATAACAGGTAACTGATTTACCGGAACCCGATTCACCAACAATTGCTAATGTCTCTCCACTATCAACACTAAAGCTAATATCATCGACCGCTTTCACCACGCCATTTCTGGTGTGAAAAGAGACCTTGAGGTTATTAACTTCTAGAAGTGCCATATCAGTCCTTAGAGGCTCGTGGGTCAAGTGCATCGCGCAAGCCATCACCTAGAAAGTTAAGTGCAAATAGGGTTAATGAAAGAGTAATCCCTGGGAAAATAAGCAGCCAGGGGTATTCTTCCATAGTCTCAACCCCATAGTTTATAAGCAGCCCCCATGAACTTTGTGGCGGCTGAATTCCCAGACCTAAAAAGCTTAAAAAAGCCTCGAGTAACATCACACTAGGAATGGTTAGGGCGGTATAAACAACCACGGGTCCCAAGGTATTTGGGATGATATGTCGGCGAATAATGGCCCATCTTGAAAGCCCCATAGAGTAGGCCGCTTCAACAAATTCTTGTTTGCGCAGTGCCATCACCTGACTGCGAACAATTCGCGCCATGGTCAGCCATTCAACAGCTCCGATAGCGACGAACAACAGTAAAATATTGCGCCCAAATACCACCATCAATAAAACAATAAAGATCATAAAGGGTAGGGCGTACATAATATCCACAATACGCATCATTACAGCGTCAACACGACCGCCGATAAATCCAGCAATTGAACCCCAGAGTATTCCAATAACCAGTGCTACAGCGGTGGCAATAAAGCCCACCATCAGTGAGACTCGACCACCGTACATAATACGCGTCAGCATATCGCGACCAAAGATATCGGTGCCCAGCCAATGGGCGGAAGAGGGTGGTGTTGCCCCAAGCATCAAGTCTTGTTGCTCATAGCTGTAGGGCGCAATCCACGGTGTTAATAGCGAAACCGCACATAAGATAAGCAATACAACAAAGCCAAATAATGCCATGCGGTTTTTACGCAGTTTAATCCACGCATCGAGCCACAGTGAACTGCGTTGCTCAGATGCTTGAGAAGGATGTTGCATTAGTTACCTCCTCGCGCTTGCTGCCGCAGTTTTGGGTTAAGCCACAGAGCTAAAAGATCTGATAGTAAATTAAATACAATTATTAGACCGGCAAAGAAAATAGTCATGCCCAAAATCATGGTGTAGTCACGATTAAATGCCGAGGTAACATAAAAGCGCCCCAGTCCTGGTATTTGGAAAATAGTTTCGACCACAAACGACCCACCCAATAGACCTGCAAAGGCCGGCCCCAAAAAGGCAATGACTGGAATCAATCCACCGCGAAGAGCGTGCTTAAAGATAATCAGTCGCTCTGATAGACCCTTAGCGCAGGCAGTGCGGATATAATCTTGTGATAGCACCTCGAGCATACCACCGCGAGAGAGTCGGGCAATGTAGGCGGCGTATCCCGTGCCAAGGGTAATAGCCGGTAGAATTTTATCTCCGGGAATATCGCCCCAACCAGAAATAGGCAACCATTCTAACTGAATTCCGAATACTAATATTAAAATTGGGCCCAGCAAAAAAGAGGGCATGCATATACCCAGCATGGCCGCTGACATGGGAATATAGTCCTGCAGGGTATTGGGTCTAATCGCAGCAAATACACCGGCACTAATGCCAATAAAAAGAGCGACCAGCATAGCGTATAGAGCTAACTCAGCAGTGACGGGCAAGCCAGCTGCAATAAGCTCATTTACCGTGCGTCCAGAATATTTAAATGATGGGCCAAAATCACCTCTTACAACGTCACTTAAATAACTTACATATTGCTGCCATAGAGGTTGGTCCAAGTTGTACTGTGCTTCCAAGGCGCGAGCAACTTCTGGTGGCACCGCTTTTTCATCAGAAAATGGACCCCCAGGTGCACTGTGAATCAGTAAAAAAGTCACTGAGATGACGACCAATAATACTGGAATGGCCTGAAGTAATCGGCTGGCGATAAAACGCAACATTAGGGTGTTACCTCAGAGGAGCTCGTAGGTTCCAGATAGATATCGCGGTAGTTAGATTGATTGAGAATATTGCGCCCAAAATTCTTAACGGAGGGGTGTACAAGGTTATTTGAGGTATAGACGTAAATTGGAATAACAGGCATCTCTTCGAGTAATAACTTTTCTGCCTGTTTAAATACCTCTAACCGCTGTTGCTGTGTTTTTGCAGTCGGCGCCTGCTGTAAAATCAGTTGATCATATTCTGGGTTACACCAATTAGTTCGGTTATTGCCGCCATTGCATAAAAACATATCAAGGAAGTTGTTGGGGTCCACATAGTCGCCTATCCAACCGGCCCGAGCTATTTCGTAATGATGGTTACTGACCGTATCCAAATACACTTTCCACTCCTGATTAAGCAGGGTGACATCTATATTAAGGTATTTTTTCCACATCTGTTGCAGAGCAACGGCAATTTTTCGATGCCCCTCACTGGTATTGTAAAGGATCTCTGTGGTGGGGAAGCCCTCGCCATTGGGGTAGCCAGCATCAGCCAGTAATTGTTTAGCTGCCTTTGGGTCAAAGGTTAAATCACTCTCGGGGTAATAACCCATGGTACCCGGTGGGGTAATGGCATAGGCAGGTATCTGGCCGCCCTTAGTTATTTGAGAAACTAATTGATCGCGGTTTATGGTCATACCCAGTGCTCGACGCACGCGCTTATCTTTTAAATGGGGCTGTTCAACATTTAGTCGATAGAAATAGATACCTAAATAGGGTTGAATACGAAGAGAGGGGTCGCCCGCTTGCTTATAAGCCTCGATTTTGTCAGAGGGAATACCGCTGTAATGTAACTGGCCTGCACGGAACATACGCTCTTCAGTGGTTACATTTTCAGTGGGATAAAATACCACCTGATTTAAACCGACATTGTCCGCATTCCAGTAATAGGGGTTGCGTTCAACCGTGATGCGCCGATTAATTTTCCATTCTTTTAATTGAAAAGCACCATTGCCAACAATATTGCCTTCATAAGTCCAGCGGGTTCCGCGCTGATCCGCGCTGCCAAATTTTTCTACCGTAGCGCGATGAACAGGGTAGGTGCTGTAATGATCGAGTAACTGTAAAAAGTAGGGTATGGGGTTGGTTAGGGTAACTTGCAGTGTGTAATCATCTAAGGCTTTTACCCCCACCTGATCAAAATCCTTTAACTCACCCTCATAATAGGCCTTAGCGTTGTGGATTGGGAAATACATATAGGCGTATAGATTGCCCAATGCCGGTTGCAGTGCACGCCACCATGACCACACATAATCATGGGCATTGTGCGGGTCGCCATTAGACCAGCGCGCATTTTTACGCAGATAGAAAGTGTAAACTCGTCCATCATCACTAATATCCCAAGACTCAGCAACACCCGGACGAGGCTCAAGTGTTTCACCATCTTTGTGAATTAAGCCTTCCATTAGCGAAGAGATAATATGGTGTTCGGGCACACCGGTTGCTATATGCGGGTCTAAGCTTTGCGGCTCGGTACCATTACCCCAGTGCAGGGTGCCTTTTAAATTTCCTGACTCGACATTGCTTTGGTAGTCTCCACAGCCTGAGAGAGCAACTAATAGGCTAATAATGCCTAATAGAAAAAGCGATTTTAAACAGAGTTTTTGATTTAGCATCCACTACTTCCTTATTCCTACTATCATTATATGGATAAACCACAAAAAAAATACACTTTGATTCAGTTATAGCTAGGTTTTGACTGACTTTGGTTCTTGCACTTATAGGTCAAACCTCGCATAATCTCGCGCCTCGAATCTTTTCAATGGTGGCCCCCTTTGGTCCCCTCGCAATAGACGACTATTAACCCCGCCAGGCCCGGAAGGGAGCAACGGTAGTAGTTATTCTGTGTGCCGAGGTGTGGCT
>MDTB01082961.1_pt1 | contig 10941 bp, 8 predicted proteins | sample 811161 | NCBI WGS metagenome assembly MDTB01 (sample SAMN05326650, study PRJNA326480) | marine metagenome | isolation source: seawater | place: Mediterranean Sea | collected 2009 | reverse complement strand
TCATCGAATACCTTGACGACCCAGTGATCAAACAACTCGCCGAAAGTGAAAAGTCACGGGGTAAGCCAGCTGGAATTTTCGGAGGCGGCCGGATTGGTTATCAGGATCGAGGTGGGCGCATTACGCGCTATCCGTTGCGTCGCACGGAACAAACCCCCGGTGATGGTCAGCATCGTAACACCCATATTACACACCGTTGGATGGACGCCATGGGTGTTGATTATACCTGTTTATTTCCCGGTCCTATGTTGGGTCTTGGGCTGCATCCCGAACCGGAGATCGAATACCGTCTGGCGAAGGCCTATAACCGATGGCTCGTCGAAACAGTGTTGCCAAATTCACCGCGGATAAAAGCACTAATTTGTTTACCGTTTAATCACCACCGGGGATCTTACGAAATCATCGAGGAATTTGGGGGGCATAAAGATGTCGCCGGGTTCTGTGTAGCATCTGTACGTGACACGGCGGTGCATTCAGACGATTTGATGAAGTGCTACTCGCTGATGGAAGAAATGGGTAAGCCGCTATCCTTTCACTCAGGTACGAATTGGAGTGGCTCTCACCTTCGCCATTCCAGCCGTTTTATCGCTGTCCATTCCTTGTCTTTTCCCTGGTATGTGATGGTGCATGTCGCTAATTGGGTGACCAACGGGCTGAACGAACGCTTCCCGAATTTAAAGGTCATTTGGGCCGAAGGGGGGCTCGCCTGGATTCCCTTCCTGATGCAACGCCTCGATCATGAATACATGATGCGGACATCTGAGGCGGCTGGCCTTAAGAAGCTTCCATCTGAATATATGAAAGATATGTATTATAGCTCTCAGCCCTGTGAAGCGATGCACCCAGAACAACTTGAGCATACTTTTGAATTGATCGATGCAGAGAATACACTGCTCTATGCGTCAGATTATCCCCACTGGGATATGGATGTGCCGAGTGTTATTTATGATCTTCCGTTCCTAGATGAAAAGCAGAAAAGAAAGATTTTGGCGGATAATTCGGCGGATGTTTTTGATATTGATTACAGTGATCGGTACCCTGACTATAAACGCTTATAGATGTTCTCAAGCCGGTAAAAAAGGGCGCCACGGGGCGCCCTTTTTGTTAGAGCTTGTTTCTCTGACTTATTTAAAACCGGCCAACGCCCGAATTTTTTTAACTAATTTTGGGTCGGCTGAGAGCGCTTGATTAACGGCGTTTTGAACAAATTCGCCACTCGCCCCGTCAACCATACTATGTTTCTTGTAAGCGTCTTTAATAAACGCCTTGTCCTTTAGCATTTTACTGAAGGCCGTGCGTAGGGCTGTGACACGCGCTTTTGGAACACCTGGAGGCACTGACAGTCCCCAACCAACCGGAGACCCTAGCTCCAGTAGTGTCGCCATTTTACGTTCTTCCTCGTTACGGGCAAAATCGAGCAGTAACGGAGTGTTGGGGAGGTCTGGTGCTTTCTTCAGACCAGTCTGCAATATAATGTCGACCTTTTTGTCCCTAAGCCACTGCGGCTTTTTTGCTTTGAGGCTGAACCATGCACCTATTCGGGCATGGACTTCACCGCTTTCCATCGCCTTATACATGTTGGCAGCGCCGCGATAACCTTTCACTAGCTTGAGTTTCATTCCAGCCCATTTGCGAAGCGCCGCTCCTTCTAAATAAGAATGGGAGGATACGCCGGAATTCGCGAGAATGACTTCCTTTTTTAGAGCATCTTGCCATTTCCGAATGCCCCGTTTGTGCCAAACCATAAAAACAGCTGAGTAGGGCATCATCCGACCCAGATAGTTAAACTTTGCAGCGTTATATTTGAGTTTTTTAGGCCGCAAAACTTGAGCAACAGCGGTGTCCTTGGAAAGTTCAGCCATATAACTGCCATCTTTGGGCGCGGCGGTGTACATATAGTTGGCCGCCTTACTCCCGCCAGCACCCGACCGATGTGTGACAATAATATTTGGGTTGCCGGGAATATGCTTCCCAATATGACGTGACATGATACGAGCGTTGAGGCCATACATGCCGCCAGCACCAAAAGCCACGACTAAAGTTACAGTTTTTCCCTTGTAAAAATCCGTGATCGCGTCGGCCTGTGCTGTTGACGTGACTAAGGGCGTTAATGCTAGAAGCCCCGCGCAGGCCATCACTTTGCTTTGGATCTTAATCATTTATTCCTCCCATTTTATTCATCTAACTTTTTAGGTAGTCTTATTATTATTATGGGATAATTCTACGTTGATATCGCCCCATTCGGCAATAGAACGACATGGTGTCCTTTTAAAGGCAATAATTTTTAGAACACAAATATCAAAATATAGACCTTTGGAGGTGTTACGAAATTTCACCCTTGTGGGTCATACATTGTCAAACCCTCTATATCCTCGGGATTTTCCGCCCGTCCGCGCAATTCCAGTGTATTTCTGTCGGGGTCTCTTATAAATACTGAAACGTGTCCGTCTTGCCCGAACTCTACCGGTCCCTGAGTGATCTCGATACCAGACCTTTTTAAACTTTTTATGGTTTCCGTAATAGATAAAACACTTAGCGCGAGGTGGGTATGACCTGGATACTTAATGTCGGAATCCATCAGAATATTGTGATCACCTTCAGCGCTATTTGCATTAATAACCAGGTTTAATTCAACGCCTGCCGAGTTGCGGATTATGACAACCTCATCAAATGTCGCGGTATGGATAACTTCAAAGCCGAGGTTTTTATAAAAATTTATAGAGCGATTGCGATCGCGCACGCGTATTCCGACATGATCTATTTTCTCTATTTTCATATTATCCCATATTGCTGTCGAAAATACCGAAAGGGCGGCGGTGTTATTCTCCGGACGCTGCTTTTGGCGTTATCGAGCGCGGTCGGTTGGGCTCGTAAGTATTTAGATTACTGAGCCTTCCGCCCGTATCCCATGAAATTTTGCCGTCATCGGTTTTCGCCTGAACCTTATCCCACTCACTTTTGAACGTTTGACTGTGGCCTTGGAAGTGGGGAATAACATAGCGCGCGAACATTTCCATTGAGCGTTCCCACTTATGCCGATTAGTCCATTCCGGACTATGCAGCAGTAAGCCGCCAAACCCACCAGTCTCTTCCATTTTTGCCTCGAGCCAGTCGATGGCATCATCGGGCGTGCCAATCACCCAGTCTCGTCGGTCGGCGCAACTCTCCGGGGTGAACTCTGAAAATAGCTGGCCTTCATATTCGGCGTAATGTCCCCGCAAACCGATAGCTGAGAAGTATTCTGCTTCCCGCAGAATTCCTTCCCGCACTTCATCCCAGGCCTTTTCGACAGAATCTGAAAGGTACATGTAAGTCGCGATCCGCCAGTTGTCGCGATCCGCTATACGGCCGGCATCTCGCGCGCCTTTCTCCACAATCTCCCAATTCTTCCGCGCGTTAGGTCTGTTTTTACCTGTTGGAGACATCCAAATCATATTGTTACGGCCAATCATTTCCAAATTGGCGGGGGTCGCTGCGGAGGGCATGGCTAGTGGGAGGCGGGGTTGCTGAAAGGAGCGCAGCTGCAATTGCATATCTTCGAACTGCCAATATTCCCCTTGGTGGCTTACCGGTTCTTCAGATTCAAGCAGGCGAACAATCACATCCACGGCTTCATGAAGCATGGGATAAAGGGATGTCTCCTCCACATTAAATAGGATCTTATCTGTTACTAGACTGCAGGGACCGACACCAAGGATGGCTCTGCCACGTGTAAGATGATCGAGAAAAGCCATGCGTTCAGCAAGGTAAAATGGATGATGAAAGGGTGCGCTGAAAACTGAAGTGCCGAGCCTGATACGGTGGGCCTTTGCGGCAGCCATTGATAGCGCCATTTCTGGCGCTGGCATTGTTTCCCAACCCCCTGAGTGGTGCTCGCCGATGAAGGCCTCATCAAAGCCAAGCTCATCAGCCAAATGTATTAGCCCAATATCGCGTTGGAAGGCGAGCGCTGGATTATCCGCGGGGTGATGACAGGGCATCATGAACAGGGAAAATTTCATCGGGTTATCTCTCCGTCATATCGAGGCAACTAAACCGCTGAGCATTATGCTTTATTGTGCACATCAAGGTAGGTTTGCGCTACCCATGATACTTCCGACTTTAAAGTCATTAGTGGACTGGACAGTTCCTATTGCTCTTCTTAGTTTCTTGCTATGGGGAAGAAAAGAAAAAAACTAGTTGGATTGGTGGGGCTGGGCACGATGGGGAGTGCTCTGGCGAGGGCTTTCGTGCGTGCGGATTATGAAGTGTACGCCGTCGATCCGGCGGTTACCGGAAAACATTTTTCGTTAAAGGGCTTAATAGTTAAGCCAAATTTATTGACGATGATTAAAGCGATGGTGAGGCCTCGCCGGATATTTTTAATGGTTACCGCAGGCCAGCCGGTTGATAGCGCAATTGACGAACTCGTTCCGCTTCTTGATACGGGGGATGTAATTATAGACGGAGGTAATTCGAATTTTACAGACACCATGCGCAGAGCGACGAGGGTTAAAGAACTCGGATTGATGTATGTTGGAACTGGAATTTCAGGGGGTGAAGCGGGCGCACGAAATGGTGCGGCAGTTATGGCAGGTGGTACGGCAGAAGCATTTGACCAGTCCCGTGATGTTTTGGAGACAGTAGCCGCAAAACATGGGGAGGGGTTATGCTGTGCCCATGTGGGCTCAGATGGCGCCGGGCATTTCGTCAAGATGGTCCATAACGGTATTGAATACGGCATAATGCAAGCGATCGGCGAGGCGCATTTCATAATAAACCATGGTCTTCGCCTAACACACGCAGAGTCCGCCACCGTTTTTCGATCTTGGAATAAGGGCCAGCTGGAATCGTTTTTAATATCTGTTACGGCAAGTATTTTAGACCGTATGGATGAAAATTCAGGTGATCCGCTGATTGATTTCCTTGATGACGCCGCAGAACAAACCGGCACTGGCCAATGGATGGTAGGAGCGGCGATGGAGCTCGGTGTACCTGTGCCGACAATTGCGGAGGCCGTCTCGGCGCGCAGCCTATCGGGAGGCAACGATGTTCGCCGCGTTATTCAAAATGGAACACCACGACACTTAAAGGAAATCACATTTTCGATTGACGGTATCCGTGATGCTTTGATTGCAACAATTTTGTGCTGCTATGCCCAGGGCTTTGCGGTTCTCGCGGCGGGAGCAACAGAATATGGTTGGCCGCGCAAGGAAGCGGAGATAGCACGTATCTGGCAAAAAGGCTGCATTATCCGGGCTGATATTTTGGAGACGGTTAGGCAGGCATTCATGCAACGAGCTGACCTGCCACATCTTTTTGCAAATAAATCGATAGCAAGCATTGTTGATCATAAAACAAAGAATTGGCGAAGCACCGTCTCTACTGCGATTGCTGCAGGGATACCAGTGCCAACCCTGGCATCCGCGATCAGTTACGCTGAGGCTTTGAAAACAAAGCGTTTGTGGACAGCCCTAACTCAGGCACAACGTGACGCTTTTGGTGCCCATGGATATCGGCGGATAGACCGAGATGGGACATTCCATAGCAACTGGTCGTAAACTAGCATGGAAGAGCAGGATTTATGCCGCTTCTGCTGACGGCAATGGCGTCTCTCCTCGAACCATGGCTGCCCCTTTTTCTGCGATCATTAAGACGGCAGCATTAATATTACCAGAGACCAGGTCGGGCATTGCCGAAGCATCAATAACCCGCAAATTTTCTACGCCTCGGACTTTTAACTCTGAATCCAGCACGCAGTCCTCGCTGGCACCCATCTGACAGGTGCAGCTTGGGTGGTGTGCCGTGACCGCTGTCTTTCGGATAAATTCATCAATTTGATCATCGGTCTGACAGTCGGCGCCGGGTGCGATTTCGGCTCCGCGGTGGGTATCCATTGCGGGTTGACTGATAATATCGCGAATACGTTTCACGCCGTCGCGCAGAATTGGCAGATCATTTGGTGAATCAAAAAAGTTCTGAAAAATTCTTACCTTATCGCGCGGGTTATTAGAGCGCAGTGTAACCTGACCTCGGCTCTCTGGATGTAAGAGCACTGGCCGCATGCCAAATCCCTCCGTGTAGGCCTTCTTGATCCCCGGGAACCAGAGGTGAGCGCCGGGTGCTGTGCCGCGGAACAAGAACTGGAGATCTGGCACAGCTAGTTCCGGGCGAGACTTTACATAGCCATGCAGCCCGCCGGGTAGGATTGTCGCAGGGCCAGATTTGAAGACATAAGCCTGGGCCATGGCGAGAGCCATACGGTCAAATCGCATTAACGCATGAAACCAGTCGGTATCTTTGCGGGCATAATGAACGAGGACTGCTAGATGGTCCTGGAGGTTCTGTCCTACGCCGGGTAAATCAATTAACGGTTCAATTCCAACGTCTTTGAGATGATCAGCCGGGCCTATACCGGATAACATTAGGAGTTGTGGTGAATTAAATACTCCGCCAGAGAGAAGGACCTCACGGTCGGCATTGACAGATTTGATCTGGCCCGATTGTTCGTACTCAACCCCGATGGCCTTTCCCCCTTCCATGATGACGCGAGTAGCGTATGCCTTCGTTTCAACTGTGAGGTTGGGTCGGGATTTGGCTGGATGTAAATAGGCAACTGCGGCTGAACAACGAGTGCCGCCTTTTTGGGTCGATTGCGAAACGCCAAAACCTTCCTGCTGTTTTCCGTTATAATCATCTGTTAACTCGTAACCAGCTTCAACGCAGGCATTAGACCAGTCCTTAAATAATGGGTCCCTGTTTCGTGCCCATTGCGTGACCATCGGCCCCTGCCCGCCGCGATAGGAATTTTCACCGCCCTCCCAACTCTCGCAACGCTGCATGTATGGTAAGATATCGGCGTATGACCAGCCTGTTGCCCCTTTTTGCGCCCATCGATCATAATCACCGCGATGCCCGCGCACATATGCCATAACATTGATGGAGGAAGACCCTCCGATTACCTTGCCGCGCATAGCCTCTATCACGCGGTTATTCATGCGCGGTTCCGGTTCGCCGTCGTAACCCCAATCATGCATGCGATGTTCGTGCATCTTGCCCATTCCAAGTGGAATGTGGATCAAGGGATCTATGTCGTTGCCACCTGCCTCAAGCAATAAGACCCGAATATTTGGGTCTTCGGTTAGCCGTGCTGCCAAAATACAGCCAGCAGAACCCGCGCCAACTACGATATAGTCAAACCCTTTGCCGTCGCTCATCCCTAAATCCTCTTTCTCTCTAGACCTCCCGCGTTTGTGCAGGTGATAATTTTGTACACTGAAGCTAAGGCGCCGAAAACCCCTGTGCATTAATGGTGTGCCGTTGACAGGAGAGGCGCAGGACCTGAAACTGAGGAAAAATTAAGGAGAAAATATATGCCGCATACCCTCCGGTCGTTTCTAGAAAATATCGACAATCGAATTCTAAATATCCAAGACGAAGTCGATCCGATAAATCAGGTGGGCTATCTGTGTTCAGAAAGCCGGCATCCGTTAATGTTCCATAATCTTGAAGGATTCGACGATTGGCGGCTTACCGATATCTTGATCAAGGACCGAAAAGGCCAGGCGGCCGCGCTTGGGCTCGAGAATGATAATGAGGTTTGTCCGTACCTTGCTAAGCAGATGGCGAATGGTGCGGGTAAATCGAAAATGGTTGAAGATGGGCCCGTCAAAGAGGTTAAACTGATTGGGGACGATGCCGATCTCCGAAAGTTGCCTATCCCAATCCATAGCCATGGTGATGCCGGGCGATATTTAGGCTCTGGTGTGACGATCACACGTGATCCGGAAACTGGGATCAGGAATGAGTCGATCTTGCGGGTGCAGCTAACCGATGATCCGCATAAAGCTCCATTCTGGATGGCTGCACGCCATAACTATCAACATTATCTCAAATATGTAGAGATGGATGAGCCGATGCCAATGGCCTTTGCAATCGGATTGCACCCAGTCTATGAAATTATGTCCAACTGGTCTGGTATTCATAAAGATTTTGATGAGTTGGAATATGCTGCCGGCGTCCTGGGTGAGGAGATTGAAATGGTCAAGTGTGAGACCATTGATCTGGAGGTCCCAGCCCATGCAGAGGTTATTATAGAGGGTACCGTGCATCCGACCGACCGAATGATGGAAGGGCCTTTTGGAGAATTCACTAATTTCGGATTTGGTGCTGAGGGCCCTGCACCGGTCTTTACATGTTCGGCTATTACTCATCGTGAAAAGCCCATCTTTCGTCACATGCAAGCTACCTGGTTTACCGACCATCAGCCCCTTATAACTCTTCCTATGGAAGCGACCTATTACAATCGGTTGCGTGATACTCAGGGTAATACGAATGTGCTTGACGTGTTTGTTCCTCCTTGGGCTTCACAGTTTTTGATGATTGTGCAGGTCGAGGCGAAATGGGACGGTCAGGTCAACGATATGCTAATGGCGGCACTTTCCGGCCCAAATTTGCATGTGAAGACTGTGATTGCTGTAGATGAGGATGTTGATATCTATAATGCTGAAGACGTTTTGTGGGCCATGACGACACGAGTTGATCCTGCACAACACGTAAAAATTCAACCAGGCTCGCGGCTGCATCCATTGGATGCGGTGATTCCCGAAGTCGGCGATGAATATACAGTAATGCGGATTGGAGGTAAGATGGGTATTGATGCGACTAAGCCGCCGACTTGGCGTGCTGAATCTCGTAAGAAATTTCAGAGGGTTGATCCGATGGGGAAAGGCGATGAGGCTATAGCAAAACTGCTCGAAATGGTCCGCCAACCAGGTTAGGAAACCCTAAAATGGCTACAGATACTATCAGCTTTCAAGTCGAAAAACTTACTACGCATATTGGTGCGGAAATTAGGGGTATTGATCTTAACCAGATACAGAGCGCCGAGACTATGGCTGCGCTCAAGCAGGCATGGCTTGAAAACATAGTTCTATTGTTTCGTGGTCAGAAATTGACCCAAGAAGCACAGCTGCGGGCGACGGAATTTTTTGGGAAGATCGGATATTTAGCCAGACCAGCAAATGAGTATCCAGTTGGTTATGACAAGTTGCTGCCAAACGTGATGTTGATCTCGAACATTCGAGAAAATGGTGAGCCGATTGGCGCACTGCCGGACGGCGAGATGATGTTTCATCATGATATGCTGCATGCTGACATCCCCCACAAGGGGACGATGTTGTATTCAGTAGAAATCCCTAGTCAAGGCGGTCACACGCTGTTTTCGAGCGGTTATGCTGCTTATGATACATTGCCGGATGACATTCGAAAACCTCTTGAGGGGCGCACAGCTAAACACCATTATAATTATGGATCGACCCAAAAAGGCGACGAAAAAGGTACTCGGGCCTTTTCAGACTCTGAGCACCCGGTGTTTCGCACGCACGAAGAAACCGGGCGAAAAGCTATTTATGTTAATCGCCTAATGACTGAAGAAGTTGTAGGATTGCCGAAAGAGGAAAGCGACAGGATTTTAGTCGCTCTGTTCGATCATTCCGAGAAATCTGAGTTTGTTTATGAACATATATGGGATGTCGGAGATGTTTTGCTCTGGGATAATCGGTGTTCCTCACATGCGAGAACCGATTTTCCTGATGGTGAGCGTCGCTTGATGCTTCGTACGACGATAGAAGGCGACACAAAGCCCTACTAATTTGGACCAGGGGTCAGAGTAAAAGCCCTATTATGGTCAATGCTTTTGCGTCGAGAAGGCTTCGGGAGACTATTAACTCTGGGACGTCTTGTCCCTATTAGGAAGTCAATATTTGACTTACCCCTTTTAGAACAAGAGCAGCGGCGCCAGCTAATAGTAATACCTGCAAGAAAAAAAAGAAGCGTCGATTGGTTGCAAGTTTAAAAGCGTGCGCTCCTAGCCAAGTTGAAAAAAGAATAGGAAGCCCGAGGAAGAGACCTTCTATAATAAGTGTGGGTGTTATTAGACCTGCCATCGTCAGTGTGGTAGCTCGCATAAACATGGTTATAGAGGAAAGCATAACGTTAGTGCCTCTCAGGGCTCCCGGGCTTGGACATGCGTGTTTTAGATAGACCACTAAAAAATAAAATGCACCCGCACCGCTCAACCCGCCAATCGTGCCTCCGAAAAAAGAAAAGCCGGCTGTTATCATGCGAGATCGGATGTCTAGGTTAACGATAAGTTTTTCGACGAGCTTGAAGGTGTCCATTAGTATTATGACGACAATCAGTGTGCCAAGGATAATCTCCAGAGCGAGACCGGAAAGTCTTGTAAAGACCCATGTCCCGAAGAGTGTTCCCACCACCATGCCGAGAATAAGTGGCTTGGTGACTTTCCAATCTGCCGTTCTGAAACCCGAAGGTAGAAGATGTGCCTGCGCTATTATGGTGGTCATTAAAGCCAGAAGTACCGCGTGATGGGGGCCAATTATAAATGTGGTCGCCACGATAATGGGCATATTTGACCCGAACCCAAAGGCCCCACGGATAAAACACCCACCACAATGAGCGAGAACAACCAGAAAGATCGCGCCTACGGTCAAATTCTCAAAGGGAGTTATCCCGGATGGAAGCCACTCAAACATTTACTAGAGAACTCAAATAATGGGCTTTTAGAGGTGCTGGGTTTATATCATTTGAGCGAAACCCACTAATAATAATTGGATGTCGATTGTCTTGTTTATAAAGAGAATTAAGTTTCTGCCATGCTACAGATATTTAACAATAGGGGTCTTTTTTAATAGACATCTAAATTTATTGGGTGCCGGGTATAGGGATATCCATCTCGTTACCACGGCCTTGCTCCTTGGCACGGTCAAAGACGATTTTAGCGAGCGCCATATCAGCGGCCGCTGTGCCGTTATTGTTGAAATGATAGGTGATTTGTTCGTCCGATGTTCGGCCTGGATGTGCCCCGGTAAGAATTGACCCTAGCGAGTGAATATCATCTTCGGTGATTATCCCGTGCTGGATAGGGTCGTACAACCCTGC
>MDTB01020309.1_pt1 | contig 10941 bp, 11 predicted proteins | sample 811161 | NCBI WGS metagenome assembly MDTB01 (sample SAMN05326650, study PRJNA326480) | marine metagenome | isolation source: seawater | place: Mediterranean Sea | collected 2009 | reverse complement strand
GCTGAAGCCGGTGTCACCCTGATTTCACCGTTTGTCGGGCGCATCCTCGACTGGTACAAGGCTGATACCGGGCGCGATTCCTATCCAGGTCCGGAGGATCCCGGTGTGATTTCGGTGACCCGGATTTTCAATTACTACAAGACCTTCGGCTACAAAACCGAGGTGATGGGCGCCAGCTTCAGAAACATCGACGAAATCACCGAGCTGGCTGGTTGCGATCTGCTCACGATCTCACCCAAGCTGCTGGATCAGCTGCGGGAGAGCAACGTTGAGCTCACGCAGAAGCTCGATGGTTCCAACCCGACGGGCGGCGAAGACCAGATCCATGTGGATCGGGAGCGGTTTGACGCGATGATGAAGGACGACCGGATGGCTTCCGACAAGCTCGGTGAAGGCATCAAGGGATTCAGCAAGGCGATCGAAACGCTGGAGCACCAACTCGCCCATCGTCTCGCTGAACTGGAGGGTGGTTCTGCCTTCAGTCATGCCGTCCAGGAGATCTTCATGCTGAATGACATGAACGGCGATGGCTCGATCACCCGGGATGAGTGGCTGGGCAGTGATGCCGTGTTTGATGCCCTGGACAAGGACCACGATGGCTTGATCTCCCAGGAGGATGTCCGTCAGGGCTTCGGTGCTGCTCTGGCGCTCACCACCGCTTAAGTCCAGCTCCGCGATGAAGACGAGTTGAAGACGGTGTCATTTGAAGACGGTGTCATTACCTCGTCTTCAACTCGTCTGATCATTCTTCAGAGGTCTTCCCTTCGTCGTCGTGAACCTCCTTGACACCATGCGTGCCCTTGCCAACAAAGGCGAGGTGGTGACACTCAACGCCGGCGATGTGCTGTTCAGCTCAGGTGAACTGGGCAAGTCCTTGTACGGGATCCTGGAAGGAACCATTCGCCTGACTTGGACGGCCAAAGATGGCAAGCAAGGCCATGAGGAGATCAAGGCTGGCCACGTGTTTGGGGCTGGAGCTCTGGTGATGGACAACCACGAGCGACTCGGCACCGCCACGGCAGCGGAAGATACCCGGCTGATCGAGATGAATCGCGAGAAGTTTTTGTTCGCCATGCAGGAGGCCCCGATGTTTGCCATCGAGCTCCTGGCATCCGTCGATGAAAGGCTTCGTGACATCAAATTGGCGTCCAGTTGAGCTGAGAACTCGTCAGATCGGGATCAACTTGAGATAATTCCTGTGGCATAGAACGTTTCAGGTTGATTCGCCCGATACGAATGGGTCTGAGGCTCGGGCTGTTTCAGCTCAGTCTTGGCGGCCTCAGTGTTTTGACCCTGGGCCTGCTCAATCGTCTGCTGATCCAGGACTTTGGGATGTCGGCGGCCCTGGTGTCACTTGCCATCGGAATTCAGGAGCTGATGGGTTTCTCACGGGCATGGTTCGGGCACCTGTCCGATCGTCTGCCGATTGGGGTTTTACGACGAACCCCGTTCCTGGTCGGCAGTTCTCTGGCGGTCTCTGTGCTTTTCGGTGCAGCGATCTGGGTGGTGCTCCAGCTGGCTGAGTCCGGACAAGCCAACCCTGCTCATCAGACGTTTTGGATTGCCCTGCTGACGGTGGTCTTCATCGGAATCGGTACGGCTGACTCTGCTGGGGGAACAGCGTTTTCTGCGCTGATTGTCGACCTCACCACCGAACGGGAGCGAACGCGTCTGTTGTCTGGTCATTGCGGCTGCTTGGTGTGCTTCTCGCCACCGGCTTGATCAATCGCCTGTTTGGTCAGGCCTGTGAGGCAGGCGCGAGTCGTGCTGATGTCCTGCAAGGTCTTGAACAGCTGATGGTTGCTGCACCTCCAATCCTCTTGGTGCTCGGGTTGGTGGCGGTCATCGGCGTTGAACCACGCGGGCAATCAACAACGGCTGAGTCAAACGATGTTCCGTCCTCGAAGCTGCCTCTGCCGCAGTTGCTCAGCACGATGTTTGCCGTGCCCCAAGTCAAACGATTCATGGCTGTGATGTGTTTATTCACCTTCAGCATGTTTCTCAACGACGCCGTGTTGGAACCCTATGGAGCAGCCCTTTTCGAGATGAATATCTGCGCGACGACCTCTCTGAATGCCTTGCTCGCGGTGGGCTTCTTATCGGGTCTCCTCCTCAGTGGTTTTCAGGTGGTTCCAAAAATGGGCATGGTGAGAGGCTGCCAGCTGGGAGCGGTGATGGCGTCCTTGGCCCTTGCCGTGATGCTGTTGGCAGCTCCGGCGCAGTGGCAGCTTCTTTTCCGGGCTGCCATCGCGTTGTTCGGTTTGGCGCTTGGAATCTGCATTCACTCCTGCTTGAACCTGATGTTCAACTTCGTGCAGCCCGGCTTGAACGCGGTTCTGATGGGCGTGTGGGGAGTTGGTTATGCCTATTCCCGCGGGTTGGCAACCATCAGCGGCGGCGGTTTGTTGACGTTATTTAAGACGATGACGGGTGGCGATGAATTGGTGTCCTATGGCGGAGTTTTCGGTCTTCAGATCATCCTGTTTCTGTCAGCAGCGATCCTTTTGAATTTTCTGGATATACAGGATTTTCGGCATCGGATGAAAATGAATTTCAGCCAGGTGATGCAGGCGATTTCAGATTGATCTATTCGGGCATTTTTCGGCGGATCGCAACCCATGGATGGGTTGGATCCACTAGAAACAACAACCACGCAGTTGATGGATGCCAGCCCTTCAGCTCGTCTGGTTCAAGCGCGACCTGCGGGTTGTGGACCATCGTCCACTGCTGGAAGCCTCAAAGCGGGGAGTGGTTCTGCCTTTGTATGTCGCAGAGCAGGAGCTGTGGCGGCAGCCGGATGTCTCCGATCGCCAGTGGCAGTTCTGCCGTGAGGCGTTGCTGGATCTGCGCGACGGCCTGGCTGCACTGGGCCAGCCGCTGGTGGTTCGCAGAGGTGATGTGGTGGAGGTGCTTGAGCGGGCCCGGCAGCAGTTCGGCATCGCTGCCCTCTGGAGCCATGAGGAAACCGGTAACGGCTGGACCTATCAACGGGACAAGCGCGTTGCCTCCTGGTGCCGGCAGCACGGCATTGTCTGGATGGAGATCCCCCAGTTCGGAGTGATCCGCAGGTTGCGTTCCCGCAACGGCTGGGCCAAAAGCTGGGAAGCGCAGATGGCGGAGCCGATCGCTTCTGCTCCACCCATGTTGCCGCCGCTGGATGGGATCGATCCGGGTGAGATTCCTGATCGACCCTGCGTTGAGCTCGCAGCTGAGCCCTGCCCCCAGCGCCAGAGCGGTGGGCGTTCGATGGCAATGCTGGAGCTGGGCGATTTTCTTGCGCATCGCGCCCCGCGTTACTCCCGTTCGATCTCCAGTCCCAACACGGCGTTTACGGGGTGTTCACGTCTCTCGGCTTATCTCAGCTGGGGTTGTGTCTCGATGCGGGAGGTGCTGCAGACCAGCCGCCGCCACAGCGGTCGCGGCGTCAACAGTTTTGAGTCGCGTCTGCACTGGCATTGCCACTTCATTCAGAAGCTGGAAGATCAGCCGGCAATTGAATTCAGCGACTTCCATCCGTTCATGCGTGGTATTCGCTGTTTGGATGGCGAACGGCTGGAGGCATGGGCTCAAGGATGCACCGGAGTGCCGTTTGTGGATGCCTGCATGCGGGCACTGCGGGCCCATGGCTGGATCAACTTCCGCATGCGGGCGATGTTGATGTCGTTCGCCAGTTACAACCTCTGGCTGCCATGGCGAGACAGCGGACTGCACCTGGCCCGCCAGTTCGTTGATTACGAACCGGGCATCCACTGGAGCCAGTGCCAGATGCAGTCTGGCAGCACCTCGATCAACACGATTCGCATCTACAACCCGATCAAACAGGGGATCGATCACGATCCTGAGGGGATCTTTATTCGTCAGTGGTGCCCGGAACTAAAGAATGTGCCGGCGATTCATATCCATGAGCCCTGGGCATTGGGCGGCGGTATGCCGCCGCCGATTGTTGATGTGAGCGCGTCAATGCAGCTTGCGAAGGACCGGATCTGGAAGATCCGTCGCTCGTCGGGCTTTGATCGCCATGCCGATGCGATTCAACACAAACATGGCTCTCGGAAAGCGGGGCTCAAGCCGACAGCGACAAGGAGACGTCGAAGAACGCCGATCGATGACGCTGGTGTGACGCAGCTCGCTCTCGACCTTTAGCTGCGCTTCAGCAGCAGCCGTTTGATCACGCGTTGGGCAATATCGCCGTAGCCCATTTCACCGGAAAGGATCTGGGCAATCCGTCTGGGGGCTGTCGGTCGTTTGATTCCCAGCTGATAGCCAACGCCTGGGAAGCGGTAAAACACCTGGGCAATGCGCCGTCCCCAGGCCATTGACTCCCCCCAGCGTTCACGCATGGCGCCGCTGTAGCTCTTGAGGCTGGCCTGATCCCCGCGCAGCCAGCTGCTCAGATGCACCGCTGCTTCACAGCCACTCATCAAGGCTGGGCGCAGACCCTCCGCCAGGAAAGGATCACACAAGGAGGCCGCATCACCCACCACCACAACGCCATCACCATGGAGGCGGTGATGGCCATTCCAGATGCGTAGACGTCGATGCTGTCGCTCGCCGGCATCTTCGGCGAAGCCAAGATCCGGCAGCAGCTGTTGAAGGACAGCGCGACTATTCAGTTCGTCTCGGCCGATAAAGCTGCCGACGCCGACATTGACCCCGCCTGCCAGCGGGAAGGCCCAGGCGAAGCCCTGCGGGACAAGGCCGAATTCAAACCGGGCAGAGCCATCTGCCAGTGTCCCCTGGCCTTCAAGGCGCACCGAGATGGTATTGGCGTGATTCACACCCCGCGGTCCAATCCCGAGCCGTTGTGGCCATGGCGACGCCGAACCATCGGCAATCACAAGAGAGCGAGCCCGCCATTGGCGACCATCTGTCGCCATCACCTGCCAGTCAGCCCCCTGACGTTCGACATGGTTCACATCAACGCCGGTCTGGCGATGGGCACCACGTTTCGTCGCCTCGTCAGCCAGCAGCTGATCCAGCCGTTCCCGTCGAACAATCCAGAAGGGGGCATCCCCCGGCAGCTCCGCCACCACTGGGTCTTGAAGACACCAACTGAAGTCCACCCTTCGAATCACCTGCTCCACTGCTGGATCCAGCGGAAAAGGGAACCATTGCTGAACTGATGCAGCCATGCCACCGCCGCACGGCTTCAGGTTTTTGCCATCGGTCCGCTCCAGCAAACAAACGCTGTGCTGTGCAGCTGCCAGATGGACAGCGGCAGCTCCACCAGCAGCTCCGGATCCAATGATCAAAACGTCGTGAACTGTTTCAGCGCTGACGCTCACACCTTGAGGATGTCAGCTTCCTTGTCAGCAAGATTCTTCTCGAGTTCCCCGATAAATCGATCAAGCGTCTTCTGAATTGTGCCCTGCTCGTCACGACTTTGATCCTCGGAAAACTCACCGTCCTTCTCCATTTTTTTCACCTTGTCGATGGCATCACGGCGCAGATTGCGCAAGGCCACCTTTCCCTCTTCTGCATATTTGGAGGCCAACTTGCAAAATTCCTTGCGACGTTCCTCGGTGAGGGGCGGGACGTTGATCCTGATGATTTTTCCGTCGTTGTTGGGTGTGAAACCCAGTTCGCTCATTGCGATTGCCTTTTCGATCGCCGCCAGGGAACTGATGTCAAAGGGTTGGATCTGAATTGTCTGAGAGTCGGGCGTCGTGAGGGTCGCCAGCGACTTCAGCGGCGTGTCGGCTCCGTAGTACTCAACGCTGATTCGATCCAACAATGAGGAATTGGCACGGCCCGTGCGAATGGTGTTGAAGTTGCGCTGGGTGGCCTCCACCGACTTGCGCATGCTGGCTTCGAGATCTTGGGTCGACATGGTGGATGGAGAGGGGAAGCGCTGAATTCAGACGGGGTTGCCGATGCGAGATCCGATCGGTTCGCCGGCAACGGCTTTGCCGATGTTGCCAGGTTCGAACAGGTTGAAGACCACGATCGGAATGTTGTTGTCCTTGCAGAGCGCGATGGCGGTGCTGTCCATGACGGCGAGCTCCTCACTCAGCACTTGCTGAAAGTTGAGATGCTCGTGCTTCACCGCATCGGGGTATTGAGCTGGGTCCTTGTCGTAGACCCCATCTACCTTGGTGGCCTTGAACACCACATCCGCGTTGATCTCAGCTGCCCGCAGTGCGGCAGTGGTGTCGGTGGTGAAGAAGGGGTTGCCGCATCCGGCTCCGAAAACCACAACCCGACCCTTCTCAAGATGGCGGATCGCCTTGCGTCGGATGTAGGGCTCAGCAACCTCCTGCATCGCAATGGCTGTCTGCACGCGGGTGGGAACGCCGGCCCGTTCCAGCCCATCCTGCAAGGTGATCGCATTCATGACCGTGGCCAGCATGCCCACGTAGTCCGCCGTGGCTCGTTCCATGCCGGCGGCTGATCCTTTGAGACCTCGGAAAATGTTGCCGCCGCCGACCACGATCGCGAGTTCAGTGCCGCTGGCAACAACCGCTGCGACGTCCTCGGCGATCGATTGAACGATGGCGGGGTCAATGCCGTATCCCTGGGACCCCATCAGGGCTTCGCCGCTGAGTTTCAGCAGGACCCGCGTGTACGCCATCAAGTGCCTTGATCCCGCTGACAGTAGCAAGCACTGGTCAATTGAGTCCCGGGCCGCTTGGATGGGTCCAGCGCATCGCTGTCATGCCTGAACTTGATGTCAGTCACAGTGCCGTCATGGCCCGTCTGACTCTCTCGGCTCTCGAGCGCGCCAGCCGTGATCCCTCCTGCTGGCGGGAACCCACCGTTCATCGAGCCCTTCTCGTCAGTGGCCTTTCGGTGCTGACTGAAGCCACGCGCCGTCTCCAGAACGATCTTGAGGCCAGCCTGGAAGAGGACTGATCACTGATTACTGAAACCGCTTTTTGAAGGTTCAGATCCGACGTTTCAGAACTCGATCCCTGCCTGTGCTTTCACCCCTTGCTCGCGGAAGGGGTGGTGAATGAGTGTCATTTCCGTCACGAGATCAGCCCTGCTGACCAAAAGCTCGGGTGCTCCTCGCCCGGTGAGTGCCACGTGGGTGAGCGGCGGCCGTTCCTCCAACCCGGCGATGACAGTGTCTGCCTCGATGTAGCCCAGTTTCATGGCCACATTGATTTCATCGAGCACGACCAGGCGGACTGAGGCATCACGCAGATAGCGGAGAGACGTTTGCCAGGCCTCTTCCACCAACTGTTGATCACGGGCACGATCCTGGGTTTCCCAGGTGAACCCTTCGCCGAGGGCGTGCCAATGCACCTGATCACCGAAGATTTGCAGGGCTCGTGCCTCCCCCGGTTCCCAACCGCCCTTGATGAACTGAACGATGGCGACCCGTTCCCCGTGGCCGAGGGTGCGCAGCACCAATCCCAGGGCGGCAGTTGTTTTCCCCTTGCCATGGCCGGTGAAGACCATCACCAGCCCTTTTTCCTTGTTGCGCTCTCCGACCCGTTGCCGTTGCACTTGCTGCCGACGTTCCATGCGGCGGCGATAGCCGGCCTCATCGGATTCCGGGGCCAGGTGCCCCCCCATGCCCAGGTCGGTGGCTTGGCTGTCAAGGTCGGACTTGGTCATGGGGGTTCTGTGTTTGGTCGTTGCGCGGTAATCCGTTGCAGAGCCTGACCGGCCAGGAGCTGCTGATCGATTGATGCAAAACCAATCTCTTCAAGCTGGGCGGGGAGGTCGTCTTCCATCATGGAGATGGCTGTATCGGTCTCAAACAGAGCGCAGAACAGCTGTTGCGGAAGTTTCAGCAGTGGACCTGCGGGATGCAGATCAACGACCACCAGCCAGCCTTCCGGTTGCAGGAGTCGGTGGCAGCTTTGCAGCAGCTGAGCTCTGTCGCTGCGTGGGAATTCGTGTAGCGCCACACTGAGCTGGATGGCGGCGAACTGGCCGTCCGGCAGTGGAGGGTTCTCGGCAAGCCCTTCCACGAGCTGCAGTGCGGGATGGCGCTTGGCTGCCAGGTCGAGAGCGCGTGGAGCGATGTCCAAGCCAGTGACCTGGAAACCCGCCTCAAGCCATGGGGCTGCTGCTTCACCGCTCCCACAACACAGGTCAAGCACCGGTGCACCGGCACGCAATCGATGCTGAACGGCGTCCAGGCCGAGTCTGCGAAGGCGGGCCACACCTCCAACGCTCAGGGACGACACGGCAGTGACCGTGTCGTAGATCCAGCGATGGCGGTAGGCCAGAGGGCGAAGGAATGAACTCATCAGGCACGTTGTCGAGCCAAGGCCGTGTCCACCGCCTGTTGCTGATCCCTGCGCGTGATCCAGTGGTGGTAAGTGCGGGTGTGGATGGCTACGGAGTGGCCCATCATTCTGGCGGCCACGGTGTCAGGAAGGCCGATGTGAATGGTCCGCACCGCCCAAGCGTGTCTCAGGTCGTAGGGAGTGATCGGCAGGTCGTAGCGGCGAAACTGCTCGCTCACTCGGCGGCCAACCTGCTGCAGCGTGGTCCGACTCAAATCCGTGCAGATCGGTGGAAGCGTGTCGGGATGATGGCCCAGTGAGGCAAGTTCGAAGCGCTCCACCCACTGCGGTTGGAACGGCCACACCTGATGCTCTCCGGTCTTGGTGGTTGGCAAGACGCGAATGACCCGATCTCCCCCATCGCTCAGGGAGCTGAGGTCACAGAAAAAAACCTCATGGTTGCGCAGCCCGTAGGTGGCCATCAGCCCGTAAGCCAAACGCCAACCGGGGTTCGGAATGCTGAGAACGGCTTCCAGAATCTGACTGTCACTCGGCAGGCGGCGAAATCGTGCTCGGTGCAGTCCGTAACCGCCGGATTCCCGGCGCCAGTCCTCCGGCAGTTCGAGGTCCAGATGCCGCGCTAAAGCTGCCAGAGCGGTGGAGCACTGTTGACGGCTGCGGCTGCCATCCGGGTAGCTGGCGAGGGTGTCTTGCAGCAGCCGGGCCTGGATGGGCTCGCCGTTCGCCAGAACTTTGAGCCGCCGCAGATAGGGCAGATAAGCCGCAGTCCAGGTCGTACGGCTTCCAGAGCTTGATCGGCGGCGGTGGGGATCAGCAAAGAACGCCTTTTGGAATCCATTGAGGGCCACCTCCGTGGAGGCGGTGCTACCCCCTGATGGGTTGTTCTCCACCCAGTCGGACCATGCAAACCGCTGTCGTGCGAGCTGCCTGTGGATCAGCCTCAGCGTCTGCTCCGCTTCAAGGAGACCTGAGCCATCAGCCTTGAGACCAAGACTGATGCGTTGCATGCTGAGGCCCTGCTGTCCATCGCGACGGGGAAGAGGACCGCGCAGATTCAGACGTTGCCCACGTTGCTCAACGCGCAAACGGCATCCTTCGACCTCCAGCCGTGTGTTCAATGACACCAGCTCGTTGCGCAGGTTCATACAGCCGCCCTCGCTGACCAACATGACGTGCACGGGGGTTACGCTCAACCCCTTGATCAGACTGTTTTCTGCATGGCCCGCGTCGGCGTCCTCTTGCTCAATTTGGGAGGTCCAGAGCGCATTCAGGACGTTGGTCCGTTCCTTTACAACCTTTTCGCTGATCCGGAGATCATTCGTCTGCCGATACCGGCGCTGCAGAAGCCACTCGCCTGGCTGATCAGCACCCTGCGCAGCAGTAAGTCCCAGGAGGCCTACCGCTCCATTGGTGGCGGTTCACCACTTCGCCGGATCACCGAACAGCAAGCCCGTGACCTCCAGAGTCTGTTGCGTCAGCGCGGTGTAGATGCCACGAGCTATGTCGCGATGCGTTATTGGCATCCATTCACGGAATCCGCGGTTGGAGATATCAAGGCAGACGGGATCGATGAGGTCGTCGTCCTCCCCCTTTATCCCCACTTCTCAATCAGCACGAGTGGATCAAGTTTTCGCGAGCTGCAACGTTTGCGTCAGTCGGATTCCTCGTTCGAGAAGTTGCCGATTCGTTGCATCCGAAGCTGGTTTGATCATCCCGGTTATGTGCGGGCGATGGCCCAGTTAATCGCTGAAGAGGTGCGAAGCAGTGACGGCCCAGAGCAGGCCCACATCTTTTTCAGTGCCCACGGAGTTCCGAAAAGTTACGTGGAGGAAGCTGGCGATCCCTATCAAAAAGAGATCGAGTCCTGCACGACGCTGATCATGAATCAGCTCGAAGAGCTGCTCGGATACAGCAATCCGCACACGTTGGCCTACCAGAGTCGTGTTGGCCCCGTGGAGTGGCTAAAGCCCTACACGGAGGAAGCTCTTGAGGAACTCGGTGAGGCCAAAACCCGTGATCTCGTCGTGGTTCCGATCAGCTTTGTCAGCGAACACATCGAAACACTCGAAGAGATCGATATCGAATACAGGGAACTCGCCACAGAAGCTGGTGTTGTGAATTTCCGACGCGTGCGGGCGCTCGATACCTATCCGCCCTTCATCGAAGGTCTTGCGGATTTGGTCACCACGAGCCTTGAAGGCCCCGAAGTGACCCTTGATGCGGCGGCTGAGCTGCCCACCAAGGTCAAGCTCTATCCCCAGGAGAAATGGGAATGGGGATGGAACAACAGTTCTGAGGTGTGGAACGGCAGGTTGGCCATGCTCGGATTTTCAGCATTCCTGCTCGAGCTGATCAGTGGTCAAGGCCCCTTGCACGCATTGGGTCTTCTCTGAGGAGCTGGCTCCTCCTCCATCAGCCCTTAACCTGAAGGATCCCTCCCCCAGGTGAGCTGTGACCCTCATCTCCTCACCATCGGTTGCCGGCGGTTACGCAGCTGGGAAGTCGGTCCATATCAGCGGAGCAGAGGCTCTGATGGATGCCCTTCGCCGCCATGGGGTCGACACGATTTTCGGTTACCCAGGCGGAGCCATCCTGCCGATTTACGACGCTCTCCATATCGCGGAAAGCCAGGGCTGGGTCAAGCACATCCTTGTTCGACATGAGCAGGCGGGCACCCATGCCGCCGATGCATTTGCCCGTGCCACCGAACGGGTAGGGGTCTGTTTCGGGACGTCTG
>MDTB01179410.1_pt1 | contig 10942 bp, 10 predicted proteins | sample 811161 | NCBI WGS metagenome assembly MDTB01 (sample SAMN05326650, study PRJNA326480) | marine metagenome | isolation source: seawater | place: Mediterranean Sea | collected 2009 | reverse complement strand
CCCGATTTTGATATGCGGCTCCAGCGTCACATCGGCTGCGATCTCGGTGTCATGGCTCAGATACACCGTATCCGGGTCTTGCATGCCGACGCCCGCATCGAGCATTTTTGCCCGCAGCCGCGCTTGCATGCGCGCTTCAGCCCGGGCAAGACCTTTGCGACTATCCACGCCCAGCGTATCGTCGCTGTCGCCCCGCACCAGTTCCGTCGTGCGCCCTGCGGCTTTGGCGAGCTGAACCAGATCGGGCAGATAATATTCACCTTGGGCATTGTCGTTTTGCAGCTGCGGCAGCAATTCGATCAGCGCCGCAATAGACACGCCCATGGCCCCGCCATTGCACAAGCCAATGGCGCGCGTGGCAGCGTCGGCGTCTTTATATTCGAAAATGCGCGCAGGCGTGCCCTGATCGAGAATGATGCGCCCATAAGCAGCCGCGTCTTCCGGCTCAAATCCTAGCACGCAGACGTCGGCCTCGGACGTCGCAAGCTGGCGGAGAATATCGGCGCGCATGAGCGGCGTGTCGCCAAACATAATCACGACGCGCTCAGCCGTATCCAAGGCGGGGATGGCCGCGCGCGCAGCATCGCCTGTCCCCAGTTGGCTTTCCTGAATGCAGTTTGAAATATCCGGCGCTTGGGTCAGCGCATAGTCGCGCACTTGTTGTTGGTCGGGTGCAGTAACCAGGCACAGGCGCGACACCCCCGCTTCCAATGAAGCAGCAATAACATGCCCAAGCATGGGGCGTCCGGCTACTTCGTGCAGAACTTTTGGCAAGGCGGACTGCATCCGCGTGCCGTTGCCGGCCGCCAGAATTACTATTGCAGTATTTGATGCAGTAGCTGTCTGGGACATAACTGTTCCTTCAATGCTGTAATATCCTCTCTGTCTATATCAGAGTCGGACAGAACCGAAATCAAACAGTTTTGCTAATTGTTACGCATCCTGCGGTGTGATGTCAGCCGGCCAGCGCTTCCAAACCAATATCGTCGACAACATCATTGCCAGCCATCACCGCGGACGCCAGGCCACCACACGCGGTCAGCATATTGGCACCAAAGAAGCGAATGGACGCAAGTTTCCGATTGACGAATGCCGGGTCGAGCGCTTCTGCTTGCGTTGCGGCAAGCGCCCCCTTGGCGAGGTAATGCCCACCGGCCGCCAGACCAAACAAACGCAGATAGGGCGTGGCACCCGCCAGCGTATCAAGCGGGTTGGATTTTGTGCTGTCCAGCAGCCAATCGGTCGCCGACTCAAGCGCGTCAATGGCATTGCCAAGTTCGCTGGCACTTTGAGTCAATATGGGATGATTTGACTGGCGGCACATTTCAGCGGTTTCACGCATTTCGCCAATATAGTCACGCACCACTTCGCCATTGCCCAGCGGTAGTTTGCGGCCCACCAAGTCGATCGCCTGAATACCGTTCGTGCCTTCATAAATGGTCAAAATGCGCGCGTCCCGGATATGTTGCGCGGCGCCGGTTTCCTCGATAAAGCCCATGCCGCCATGCACCTGAACACCAAGGGCGGCAACCTCATTGGCAATGTCCGTGCTGAAGGCTTTCGATATCGGCGTCAGCAGGTCATATTTGGCTTGCGCGGCGGCGTCGCCCGTTGCATGAGCGAGATCCGCCACCACCGCATTTTCATAACAAATGCCGCGTGCAGCTTCCGTCATCGTCCGCATGCTCATCAGCATACGTCGCACATCAGGGTGATTAATAATGGCAACCGCCTCATTGTCGTCTTTGCCCGCACCCGGTGCCCTGCCCTGTTTGCGCTCAAGCGCATAGGCCAGCGCGTGTTGCGTGGCGCGTTCGGCCACACCGACACCTTGCAAACCGACATGAAGCCGCGCATTGTTCATCATCGTGAACATACACGCCATGCCGCGATTTTCGGCCCCGACAAGCCAGCCAACAGCACCGTCATTTTCACCAAACGCCATCACGCATGTCGGGCTGGCATGGATGCCCAGTTTTTCCTCAAGCCCGATGCAAGCCACATCATTGCGCGCGCCCAAGGAACCATCTTCATTGACCAAAAACTTCGGCACCAGAAACAGCGATATGCCCTTCGTGCCCTCCGGTGCGCCCGGTGTTCGGGCAAGTACCAGATGCACAATATTGTCGGCCATGTCGTGATCGCCATAAGTAATGTATATTTTGGTACCCCGGATCAGATAGCTGCCATCCTCTTGCGGTGTGGCTTGCGCGCGAATATTGCCGACATCGGAACCCGCATGGGGTTCGGTCAAATTCATTGTGGCCGACCATTTGCCGGAGACAATTTTGCTAAGATAGGTTTCCTTTTGCTCATCCGAGGCGTGCGCCGCCAGCGCTTCCATGCCGCCATTTGACAGCATTGGGCAAAGCTGAAACCCGATATTGGAATTCATCATTTCAGTTACGGCGTTTGACAATGCCAGTGGAAGCCCCTGCCCGCCATAATCCGTCGGGGCGGCCAGTGTCGACCAACCGCTGTCGACATATTTGCGGTAAGCCTCTTTGAAACTTTCGGGAACCTTTACCCCATCAGCCTCAAGGCGCGCGCCTGTCTGGTCACCCTCCCAACTCAGCGGCGCGACGACATTGTCGGCAAATTTGGCGGCCTCATCGAGAATGGCATCCACCAGATCGTCCGATAGCTCTGGATACGCCCCCGATTGCACAAGCCGATTAAAACCGGCCTCGTGATTGAGGGTAAAAACAATATCATCGACAGGCGCTTTATAGGTCATGAACAACTCCCATTTGTGGCTTTATACCCTGCGTTGCCGCAAATTCCCTTGCGTCAAAACATCCTACCGCACGGCACGCGCATCCGCTAGCATATCACACAGCTAAACTTATAGGAGAACGATCATGAGCGCGTTAGCAAAAGTTGAAATCGAAGACGCCATCGCAACCATCACACTGGATGACGGAAAGGCCAACGCACTTGGCTTTACCATGATGGAGCATATCAACACGGCGCTGGACGAAGCCGAAGCCGGGGCCGATGTCATCGTTATCACGGGTCGGCCCGGCGTCATGACGGCGGGCTTTGACCTTAATGTCATGCGAAATGAACCCGACCGCGTGATGGATCTCGTCACCCAAGGCGGTCAAATGTTGGTGCGGATATTTGCCAGCCCCAAGCCGGTGCTGCTGGCCTCGCCCGGTCACGGCATTGCCGCCGGCGCATTGTTGATGTTGTCGGGCGACTATCGCATCAGCGTGGCAGGTGATTTCAAATACGGGCTGAACGAGTCCGCGATCGGCATGGTGCTGCCGCCATTTGGCATCGACCTCGCGCGGTTCAAACTCAATCAGCAATATCTCGACATGGCCGCTGTCGGTGCCGATTTATATGACCCCGACATGGCCCGCGAAATTGGCTATACGGACGAAGTCGTGAGCGCTGACGCATTTTCGGCCCGCGTGCGCGAAAAAGCCAAATATTTTAAATCGCTCGACGGCAAAGCCTATGCGGGCAACAAGCGCCATATCCGTCAGGCATTGGCGGATAAAATGACGGCTGATCTCAGCGCGACGGATGGTCAGGCAGCAGTCGTCTGAGGCGTTATGACAACGAAAGTTGGGTGACGTTTTCCGCGTGTTTTTTGCGCGATATGCGATAACGCGTGATCATTAATAGCGCCAGCGAATACAGCAAAATTTGGCCGGGTGCAGCATACAGCACAAGGTCGACAAGCACTTGCGCGTCGACATCTTCGGGTGCCGCATCGCGCGGCAGGTTGGCGGCCGACAAAATCACGCCGGCGAGCAATATACCCAGCCCCGAAACCATTTTTCCGGCAAACCCGCGCGCGGCAAATATAACCCCTTCGCTGCGGCGCGTCGTATCGACCGCGCTGTCTTCCACAACGTCGGCCATCATTGCGCCAAACAAAATGGAAAAGACGATAATCACGCAAACCTCGACGAAATTATGCGCCAGTAACATCGGCAATAAGGCCGGACTGCCGTTTTCCGGCACGATGTCGAGAAGCCGCCCAAACAGCATGAGTGGTCCAAAACTGATCATAAAAATGAAGCTGCCGATCGCTGCGCGTTTTTTGTCAAAGCGTTTGCCCAGCGCATGGGCGATCGGCACGGCGCAGCACGCTGCCAATGCTTGAAAAACCGGAAAAACTGCAAGCTGTGACGCTTTCAAACCCCAGAAGAAGGTCGAAAAATAAATGCTTAGCGCCGCTTGCATACCAGCCGCCGTGCCGGAAAATATCGAGGCCAGAAACAAAGACTGAAAGGAGCGGTTTTTCATCGTCTCCAGTAACTCGCCAAACACCTGACGAATTTTGATTTCGTCGCGCACGGGCGGGACGTGCAAACGCTCAATATGTTTGTGCGTGCCAAGCGATGACACCAACATGCCGACAAACATCAGGCACGCAGCGGCGATGCCGTAATAACCATATCCGGCGGCGGCGAGAACACCCCCGCCCCCATTATCGGTTTCGCGCAAAAACACCGAATATGCCAAAAACGCCATGCCGATGCCGCCCAGCCAGCCAAACATGTAGCGCAAACCCATTAATTGTGTGCGGGCGTCATAATCATCCGTCAATTCCGAGATCAGCGCCGTGTTCGGCACCTCAAAAAACGTCAGAAATATACGCACCGTGACCGCCATCACGACGAGGTAAACAAAAAGCCCCTGCTCGGACGCCATAATGTCCGCAGGTGGGTTCCACATAAACGCATAGCTCACGCAAATCGGTACAATCGCCATGTACATGAACGGATGCCGCCGCCCCCAACGCGAGCGCCAATTATCCGAAATATACCCGATAATCGGATCGGTAATGGCGTCAATCACAATGGCAATCGACAATGCCGCGCTGGTCATAACAGGCGAAAGGCCCAAGACTTGCGAATAAAAAATCAGCAGAAAGTAACTGAAGCCATTGTCTTTAATGCCGTACGGCGCAGCGCCGAGGCCGTAAAAAAACCGAGTGTCAGTACTTAGTGTTTGTTTACTTAGTGTTTGTTTTTCTGATGACGACATTCAATCATATTCATGAAATTGAAAAAAATGTCCACAAACAATTAGAGGCTCACACGAGGTGCAGATGAAAGTATTTTTACATGGCGTGCCCGACACAGGACAAATGTGGGATGCGTTAATTTCGGAACTTGGCCTTGCGGCGCATGATTACGAGGTGCTGTCGTTGCCGGGTTTTGGATGCCCGGTACCCGACGGCTTCAAAACCGATATGACGAATTATGCAAATTGGTTGATCGGCGAACTGGAACGTATCACCGCCGCGCATGGCGGCCCGATCGATCTGATTGGGCATGACTGGGGCGCTATTTTAACCTCGCGCGCGGCGTCGTTGCGGCCCGATTTGGTCAAATCTCTGGTGTTTGGTGGTGCCGCGATTGACGGCGCGTATCGTGGGCATTTATTTGCTTGGCTCTGGGCCACACCGCTGATTGGCGAATTGGTGATGGCGACGCTCAACCGGCGGCGTTTGAAACAGTCTTTGATTGATCAGGGACTATCACCGGAACTGGCGACCCATGAAGCTTCTGCTTTTGATGCCACCATGAAGCGGTCGATCTTGCGCCTTTATCGGTCGGCGGCCGGGCTGAAGGGTTTGGGTGTCTGGGAAGCCGAACTTGGCAATTTGCCGACCAAAAAACTGCTTATATGGGGCGAAAACGACCCTTATGTGCCGGTGAACGTGGCCGAACGGTTTATCGCACGCTGGGGCGGGACGTTGCATGTCGAGCCGGGCGCAAGCCATTGGGGTATCGCAATACGTCCGCGCAATATTGCGCCGGTACTGAAAGCCTTTTGGGACGCGTAACCCCGAAATCCGCGTTTTTCGCTGATTACGCCTGAATCGCGCGCAAGGCGGCGCGCGCACCAATATAGAGAATGATTGGCCCGAGGAATATGCTCGGCAGACCCGGCAGAAAACCGATCAGGCTCAACAGGCTGGCTTCGCCCATCGGATTGTCGCCCATGGTCAGCGCGCGGTTTCCGCTGGCATTGCCGATCCAATAAAACACCGTAAACGACCACGCCACATAAATCAGACCCCAGGCACAAAATCGGTTCACGGCTGCGCTCAAATCAAGTTTGGGCAATGCCAAGGCAAACAGGATGACCAACATGCCATTGGTTATGCCGCCGGTATGCGCGCGCACCCAGCCTTCCGATGTTCCGTAAACGCTGATTGGAACAATATTGCCGGGCCAAACTTCCAGCCCGCCGACCAATTTGAAAATTAGCATAAAGCCGGCCAACATCGCGACGAAGGTTACAAGCAGCCCGTGGGCTATCATGAGCTTTTGATATCTATCCATTATTTTTCCCCCCGAAAATTTGGATTTAACCAGATGCCACCTCAAACGGTATGGGCATGTCAGGATGGCGCGTGTCGATCAATGGTAAAGGCTGGTCTTGCGGCATGCCCGCATATCCCTCGATCCAGTCTTGCATCCATTTTGGGTCAATTTCATTGCGCGGGTCGTGCCCCGGCACCAAAGCGCGCAGCAAAAACGGCCCAACATTGATTGCGAGTTGAAACAATTCGCGGCCCAGTTCCAGCCATGTCAGTGGATTTTTCAGCTTGCCGTCTTTTTTCAACATCACGAACATTGCACCCATGCTTCGTCCAATGACGTCAAACGACCCGCGAAATACACCGAAAAAACGCGGCCAATAACGGCCCGAACAGGCCCGATAGCAATCCAATGCCACGGTTTTATGCTCGGTTTCCTCAATCATATGCATCAGCCAGAAGGAGGTGATATACGGGTCGGCATTTTTGAACAGCTTCAACCGCTTTTTGATCATCCAACGGGTGAAGCCATTGGTCATGCACTCAAAACCGGCGGCATAAGCCAGCCGACTTTCAAGCGTGTGGTTCATGCGCCGAGCCCAGGCTGCATCCATGCGCGCTTCCACTTCAGCGAGTTCTTCATAGCCGTTCGCTTTCAGCAATTCGTTCAGGCGTCGGTGGCATTTATAGTGCTGGCTTTCTTGTCCGCAAAACCCCCGAATATCTTCCAGCAAGTCCGGATCGGTTACGTGACGCGCGGCTTCCTTGCCGGTTTTGACAAGAAACGGCTCAAGATACGGCATGGTCAATGACACACCGTTGAAAAAATGCCCGCGCACGAGCTGATCGGGTATCCATTTCGGGTTAAGATCGTCGGGAAACGCGAACGAAAAATCGCGGATAACAATCTCGTCGACGGATTTCGGCCTGTAGTGAAACAACAACATCTCCCATTAATTTTTTTGTTGGTCAAAGATTGCGCCCATTTGCGTTTCGGGTCAAGTCGTCGCGACGGCGAGACCGGTCGCAAGAACCCGAATCAATGATTATGATTACGTGCCCAATAGCTGCTCGGGCGCAGCGCGTCAGAGGGTATTTTGGCCTTCGCAGCACGCCAAATCGCATCATATTTGTACCACGGCACTCCCGGATACATGTGATGGATCAAATGTTGTGACTGGCCGAGCATGAAAAGATGCTGCCACCATTTAGAATCGACATCTTGGATCGAGGTGGCGCCAATCGGGTCAACGCGCTGTTCATGGCCTTTTCGGTGCTGGATGGTCGCAAAAAGATAAACCGTGAGCATGCGCCCCACCAGCATTGGCAATACAAAGGCGATAATGAACTCAACCGCATAAGCCGATGTGAACGCGACCACAAACAAGCCCAGATATAATACCAAACCAATGGAAAAGCGGGTGCGTTCAGCCAGCGGGCGTTCGTTCCAAACGGAAAAATAAAATTGTGTCCAGCGCGCATCCAAAAATGCAGCATTGAGCATGCTGTAGAACAAATTTTTATGCGTGAATTTTAAATCCGGGTCATCGTTTTGGCCGGTGCGCGCGTGGTGCGTAACATGCAAATAGCGATACAGCGACGTGCTGAAGCCGGGCAATAAAAGCTGCGCGCTAAACGTGCCGATCGTGTCGTTCAACCAATTATTTGTCGACAGATTGCGATGCACCGCCTCGTGCAGCGGTGTAAAACTCCAAAACACCAAAAACCCGCTCAGGGGGACAGTGATGAAAGGGCTCAACAAATCGGTCACAAACGCGTAAGTGCTGAGCGCAAAGCCGACAAAGCTGATCAGCAGCACGAGTATGGTCGGCCATGCTAACGGAGGTACTTTGAAAGCGTTGACCAGATCCGATTGACCCTTGATATCAGCGATCAAAGCGCGTTGTTGTTTGGTATCCATACTAAAACTCCCTTTATTCATATTACCCAGCAAATGAATCTTGTCACGCATGAAACGTCCCGTGTGCGACACCGGGTGTAAAACCCGACCCCAGCCGCCAACGAAAAATACGCAGCGGTGCCACATACGCGATGGCATGAGCTTTGTTTAACAATGTCTGTCCTTGTCTGGCCTTGTCGCCGGGCGACCCAAATTATGAACTTTTTTTCGGACTTCTGATCCTTTTGCTCTATATCCCATGACAAGCAGGAGTTGCATGTGGCTGAGATTGAAACCGATTATCTGATTGTCGGCAGCGGCGCGATGGGCATGGCCTTTGCGGATACGCTGCTGGTTGAAAGTGACGCCGATATGGTGATGGTCGACCGCCACGCCAAACCTGGCGGGCACTGGAATGTCGCCTATCCTTTCGTGCGCTTGCACCAGCCTTCGGCATTTTTCGGCGTTGCCTCGCGCGAATTGAGCCGTTTTGAAAAAGACAAGGTCGGTTTCAATAAGGGGCTTTATGACCTCGCTTCGGGTGCCGAGGTCAGCTCTTATTTTGACGATGTGATGCAACAAACCCTGCTGCCAAGCGGACGCATGCGCTATTTTCCCATGTCGGACTATAAGGGCGACGGCACATTTACCTCGCTGACAAGCGGTCAGCAAACCAAGGTGCGGTATAAAAAGTTGGTCGATGCGACGCGGCTGACCGTCGATGTGCCGGCCGAGCACACGCCCGCTTTCAGCATTGCCGAGGGCGTGAATTTCATGCCGCTCAATGATTTGCCAACCCTGAAAACCGCACCGCAAGGCTATGTCGTAATTGGGTCGGGCAAAACCGGCATGGATGCGTGTCTGTGGCTTTTGCAAAACGGCGTCGATGCGGATGCCATTCGCTGGATCATGCCGCGCGATGCTTGGATGCTGCCGCGCGAGTTTGCACAAAACTCGGATGAGTTTTTCGCTGACACGTTCGGCAATCAGGCCAATCAGTTTGAAGCATTGGCGGCGGCTGAAAACATTGACGATATGTATGATCGGCTTGAAGCGGCCGGGTGCGTGGTGCGGTTTGACGAAACAATCCGCCCCAACATGTTTCACGCCGCAACCATCAGCCGCCCTGAATTGGAAGCGCTGCGCGGCATCAAAAACATTATTCGCATGGGGCGCGTATCGGCGTTGGAAACAGATAAAATCATTCTCGATGACGGCGTGTTGGAGACCGGCCCCGACATTGTGCATGTTGATTGCTCGGCCAGCTTGTCACGCACCATGCCGCAAATGACGCCGAAGCCTGTTTTTGAAGGCAATGTGATAACGCCGCAAACCATCCGCAGCTTCATGCCCGTATTCAGCGGCTCGATGATTGCCTATGTCGAAGCCCATTACACCGATGCCGAAGAAAAAAATCGTCTGTGCAGCGTTGTGCCTCTGCCCAATGCAGCGGAGGATTTCGTGACCATGACCTTGGCCGCAATGATGAACCAGTTCAACTGGTCGCAAGACAAAACTTTGCGCCAATGGATTCGCAATAATCGCCTCGACGGGTTCACCAAACTAACCAGCGGGGTCGACCCGAGCGACCGGGAAAAAATGGATATTTTGATGCGAATGCGCGACAACGCACCCAAAGCGGTCGGCAATTTGATGAAACTGGCCGAACAAATCCCAACATCTGCTTGAGGCAGGTTCAAGATGACGGTGGCTGCGTGTTTTGGACCGTTAGCGTTTGAGGAGCTTGGTCAATTCGCTGATTTTGGCTTCGGCATCGTCAGAGTTTTTAATCGCAGCAGCGACGCAGCTCTCAAGATGTGTCTCAAGAATATTGGCCTCGACAGATGCCAGTGCTTTTTGGGCCGCCTTGAGCTGATTTAAAATATCAATGCAATATTCGCCGTCGTCAATCAGGCGAACAACACCTCGTAATTGGCCTTCCGCCCGTCTGAGTCCGGCGATTTGAGATCGGTGACACGGATGCGACGTCATTTAGATAAACCACGGTACAATGTAAGTAAAAACCGTAGCAAAAGAGAAGATTGCCACTGACACATAATAAATGATGCGCGAGTTTTTACGTGTCTGCATACAAGCCCGCCCCGCCTCAGGGTCTATGGGGCACGGCATATAATATGTTTTGTAATTTACATAGCCTGCAATGACAATCATCAAAAGCGCCGCGCTTGTAATTGCCAGCTTGTATTGGGACACAACAATCAAAAAGGGGAAAAGACCCAAAAGGCTCGCAAAACTCGCGCCGGCCCCCAGCAGCACGAAAACGGCTGGCAACGCACAACAGATAAGCGTAGAGGAGGACGCGAATAGTGAGAAAAAATTCGCCGTTTTATCTTGCATCTTTGTCTCTATCTGCTTCGGCTATTTCGCGCGCATGATTTGTATAGCCGTGACCGTCTGACCATTAGCCAGGATTTTTTGTTCTATGTCCTCGTTGACTATTTGTTTGTCTTCGGCGAAGGCCAGCAAGACTTTTCCGGTTTCCAAGTCGACATCAATTTTTTTGAAACCTGCATCTTTTTGAAACGTCTTTTCAATGCCGCGCGCGCAAAAATCGCACACCATGCCCGAAACGCTGACAACAGCGATTTGGTTGCCCGACAGATCGCTCACAAACTTCTTGAAACGTTCGTCATCCAGTTCGGCTTGTGTGCCGTCTACATACTCCGTCGGAATATGATCCGCATGACCTGTATGCCCGTGATGGGCATCGTGGCTTGCGTGCTCGCCCT
>MDTB01128860.1_pt1 | contig 10942 bp, 21 predicted proteins | sample 811161 | NCBI WGS metagenome assembly MDTB01 (sample SAMN05326650, study PRJNA326480) | marine metagenome | isolation source: seawater | place: Mediterranean Sea | collected 2009 | reverse complement strand
TCCCATTATTTCTTTCCTTGAACTGCTTTTTTGTCTCCTGAGTGACCTTTAAAAACTCGTGTTGGTGAGAATTCAAAATCACCAATAAAAACATGGTCAAGAAGATCAACAGTCATCCCAGATTTTGTTGGAGTAACTATTTCTGTATATAATGGTAAGTCTTTCATTCCAGTTTATGTAACTGAAGATATGGTAGGGCACAAATTAGGAGAATTCTCACCAACACGAGTTTTTAAAGGTCACTCAGGAGACAAAAAAGCAGTTCAAGGAAAGAAATAATGGGAAAAGAAGTTAAAGCTATAAATAAAATGATCAGAACTAGTTCACAAAAACTTAACTTGATCATTAAAGATATAAGGAGAAAAGATATTAACTCAGCAGTAAATATACTAAAATTTTCTAACAAAAGAGTCAGCAAGGAAGTTCTGAAAACTTTAAATTCTGCTGTGGCTAATGCGGAAAATAATAATAATTTAGATATTGATAAATTAATAGTAAAGGAAGCTTATGTTGGTAAAAGCTTAAGAATGAAAAGATTTCGTCCAATGAGTAAAGGAAGAGCATTTCAAATTATAAAGCCTTTTTCTCGACTTACTTTAATCTTAGAGGAGAATTCATAATGGGGCAAAAAGTAAATCCCACTTCACTAAGAGTTGGTATCAATAAGTATTGGCAATCAACATGGTTTGATAAGAAAAATTATTCAACTTTTCTTAAAGAAGATCATAAAATTAGAAGTTATATTGAAAAAAATTATTCTATAGCAGGCATTAGTTCAATTATTATTGAAAGAGCTGCAGCAAACCTCAAAATTATTATTTATACTTCCAAGCCGGGCGTATTGATAGGTAAAAAAGGTGCTGATATAGAAAAACTTAGGGCTAACATTTCTAAACTTTCAAATAAAAATATTTCTCTAGATATAAAAGAAATCAAAAAGCCAGAAACAGATGCATCTCTACTAGCTGACTCAATTGCTAAACAGTTAGAAAAAAGAATTGCATTTCGTAAAGCAATGAAAAGATCTGGTCTTTCTGCACTAAAATTAGGCGCCAAAGGTGTTAAAATAGTATGTGGTGGTAGATTGGGTGGAACTGAAATAGCAAGGTCTGAAAAATTTTCAGAAGGTAGTGTACCTCTCCACACTTTAAGAGCTGATATAGACTATGCAACGGCTAGAGCTCTTACAACTTATGGAATAATTGGAATTAAAGTTTGGTTGTTCAAAGGTGAAATCAAAAATAAGAAAAATATTGAAATTGAAAATAAGGATAATAAATAATGTTACTCCCAAAAAATACCAAACATAGAAAGCAACATAAAGGCAGAATACATGGAAAAGCAAAAGGTAACCATGATTTAGCATTCGGTTTCTATGGACTAAAAGCCTTGCAGCCAGAAAGAATTACCTCAAGGCAAATAGAGGCATCTAGGAGAGCCATAACAAGGTATTTAAAAAGAGCTGGCAGACTTTGGATTATGATTTTCCCAGATGTGCCGGTTACTGGTAAGCCTGCAGAGGTTAGAATGGGAAAAGGCAAAGGATCAATTGATAGATGGGTTTGTAGAGTTAAGCCCGGTACAATTATGTTTGAAGTTGATGGCGTTGATAGAGAATTAGCAAAGAAGGCTTTTGAACTTGCTTCTGCTAAATTACCTGTTAAAACCAAATTCGTTTCATTGGATCAATTTTAATGACTGACAAAGATATAAAAAATTTAAAGAAAGAATTATTTAATTTAAAGATTATGAAGAAAAGTGGTCAATTAACTGATACATCTCAGTTTAAAAAAATAAAGAAGCAAATAGCATCTTCTTTAACAAAAGAAGGAATTAACAAAAATGCCTAGACGTATTTTAAATGGAAAGGTTGTAAAAAAATCTGGTGACAAGACCATATCAGTTTTAGTAACTAGACAAACTACTCATCCTATTTATAAAAAGATTATGCGATTATCAAAAAAATATTTAGCACATGACAATGATAACTCTATATCAGTTGGTGACTCAGTAAAAATACAAGAAACAAGACCTTTGTCTAAATCTAAATCTTGGGAAGTAATTAAGTAATGATCCAATCAGAATCAAACCTTCTAGTTGCTGATAATTCTGGAGCAAGACGTATTATGTGTATTAAAGTTATTGGCGGCTCTAAAAGAAGATATGCAAGAATAGGAGACATCATTATTGTATCTGTAAAAGATGCTATACCTAGATCAAAGGTAAAAAAAGGAGAAGTTCAAAGAGCTATAATCGTTAGAACTAAAAAACCACTTATTAGAGAAGATGGAACTTCTATTAAATTTGACACAAATGCTGCAGTATTATTAGATAAACAAAATGAACCAATTGGAACGCGTATCTTTGGCCCTGTTACCAGAGAGTTAAGAAAAAGAAATATGATGAAGATAGTCAGTTTGGCTCCCGAGGTTTTATAATGATCAAGAAATTTAAAAAAGGTGATGAGGTAATCGTAAAAGTTGGCAAGGATAAAGGTAAAATAGGTAAAATTTCAAAGGTTATTAATTCCAACGATAAAGTACTTATTACGGGAGTAAATATTAGCAAAAAACACCAAAAACCATCCCAAGACTCAAAGGGAGGTATTATAGACAAAGAAATGCCAATTCACATATCGAATATTTTAGCTTACGACGCTAAATCAAAAAAATCTTCTAAAGTAGGTTTTAAAGTAGAAGAAGGTAAAAAAGTAAGAATTCTTAAATTAACAGGAGACAAATACTAATGGCTTCCTCTGTTCAAGAATTGTTTAATGTATCTGATAAACTTGCTAAAAACCTTGAGATAACCCATAAACTAGCCGTACCCAAGATGTCTAAAATAGTAATCAATGCAGGTATTGGTAAAATTAAAGAAGATAATAAAGCAATAGAAAAGATGAAGAAGGACTTATCTCTTATTACAGGTCAAGCTCCAGTAGTTAGGCTTTCAAAAAAAGCTATAGCTTCTTTTAAAATTAGAAAAGGTATGCCGGTAGGATTATCAGTTACACTTCGAAAAACTATTATGAAGGAATTTTATGATAGATTAGTAAATATAGCCATGCCTAGAATTAAAGATTTTAGAGGTTTTTCTAAAAAATCCTTTGATGGTCAGGGTAATATAACTATTGGCATTAGAGATCATATAATTTTTCCCGAGATAAGCGTTGAAAATGTTGAAAATGTCTTTGGATTTGATATTACTATCGCCACTTCAGCAAATAACAATAAAGAGGGATACGAATTACTAAAATTAATGAACTTCCCATTTTTAAATTAATTATGGCAAAACAGAGCGCAATACAAAAAAACTTAAACAGAAAAACACTTATAGATAGGTTAAGTGAAAAAAGAATTAAATTAAAAAAAATCCTTTCAAAAAAAGATTTACCATTTGAAGAGAGAGTCAAGATCCAAATGAAATTAGAGTCTCTTCCTAGAAATTCATCTAAAATAAGATTTAGAAATAGATGTTTCCTATCTGGCCGCCCTAGAGGTGTATATAGTAAGTTTAATTTATCAAGAATAGCTATAAGAGACATGGCTGGTAAAGGACAAATCCCTGGATTAACGAAAGCGAGTTGGTAAATGAGTGATACTTTAGCAGATATGATTACAAGGATTAGAAATGGCCAGAAGGCACAAAAGGTTTCAGTAAAAGCTATATATTCAAAATTAAATTTAAATGTTTGTAACGTTTTAAAGAATGAAGGTTATATTGATACCTTTGAAGTAGAGGGTGATAATAAAAAAGATATTACTATAACTTTAAAGTATTACAAAGGCAGCCCTCTTATAAATAAGATTGAAAAGATCACTAAACAAGGTTGTCGAGTATATAGTTCCGTTGAAGAAATTCCCAAGACGATTGGAGGTTTAGGCACGACAATTTTGTCTACATCTAAAGGTGTTATGTCCGATGCAGATGCCAGAACTCAAAAAGTTGGAGGAGAAGTGCTAATAAGCGTATTTTAATTATGTCCAGACTTGCAAGAAATCCTATAAATATTCCAGAAGATATTAAAATATCATTAGTAGATAATGTGATAAGTTTTGAAGGTAAATTAGGTAAATCTACTTCTACTTTACCAGAAGGAATTGCAGTTGACTTAAAAGACAATTTATTACATTTTACTGGAGAAAATAAAGCCATGCTTGGAACTGTTTACGCTAATATTAAAAATGAAATTATAGGTAATACTAAAGGTTTTGAAAAAAAGCTAGAGTTAGTAGGAACTGGTTATAAGGCAAATGTTAGTGGTAAAACATTAGTATTAGCTCTTGGATATAGTCACGATATTAACTTTCAAATTCCAGATGGAATAAGTATAAAAGTTGAAAAAAATTTAGTTACAATTACTGGTACTAGCAAACAATTAGTGGGTCAAGTAGCTGCAGAAATTAAATCTTTTAGAAAACCTGAGCCTTATAAAGGCAAGGGAGTAAGATATGAAGGTGAAAAGATATATAGAAAAGAAGGCAAGAAAAAATAATGAATAAAGATAAATTACGTTCTTTTCGTCGTAAAATTAGAATTAGAAAAAAACTAAATGATGTTAAAAAACATAAACTTTTAGTATTTCGTTCATCAAAACATATTTATGCCTCAGTTCTTACAGAACAAAATGATAAAACTTTATGTTCATATTCTTCAGTTAAAATAAATAAGACTGAGGGTCAAAAAAAACTAGATATTGCAAAACAAGTTGGCAGTAAAATTGCTGAAATGGCCATTGAAAAAGGTGTTAAAGAAGTAAAATTTGATAAAGGTCCTTACAAATATCACGGTAGATTAAAAGTACTTGCAGATGCTGCTAGAGAAAAAGGATTAACATTTTAATGCTTGATAATAATGCTAATAAAGAATTTATTGAAAAATTAATCTCAGTTCGAAGAGTTTCTAAAGTTGTCAAAGGTGGAAGAAGGTTTGGTTTTGCAGCATTAGTTGTCAGCGGCGATGGTCAAGGTAGAGTGGGTTTCGGATCAGGAAAAGCCAAAGAAGTTCCGGAGGCTATAAGAAAAGCTTCCGAAGAAGCAAAAAAAACTATGGTTAGAATACCTCTTAGAGAAGGCAGAACAATTCACCATGATATTAAAGCAAAATTCTCCTCAAGTACTGTAATTTTAAGATCTGCTCCAAAAGGTACTGGTATTATTTCAGGTGGTCCTTCTAGGGCTATTTTTGAAGCATTAGGAATATCAGATGTAGTCTCTAAGGCTATTGGAACTAAAAACCCTCACAATATTGTTAGATCTACTATAAAAGCGCTAAAAATGATAAATACCCCAAAATCAGTTTCAGCTAGAAGAAGTATAGAAATTAACTCGGTTATAAGTAAAAGAGAAAATTAATTATGCTTAATAAAATCTCAAAACAAAGAATTTCTAATAGAAAAAGAAAAGGTAAGGGCGTAGGTTCTGGATTAGGAAAAACTGCTGGAAGAGGACACAAAGGACAAAAATCTAGATCCGGTGTTGCTGTTAGAAATTTTGAAGGTGGGCAAATGCCTATTTACAGAAAAACTCCTAAGCGAGGTTTTAATTCAATTAAAAAATTAAGATCTAATTCACTTTCAATATCTTTAGTAAGTTTTAATAAGTTTGATAATGATTCTCAGATTGATATGAAATTATTAATAGAGTCTGGTTTTTTAAAGAAAAAAGATCAGAGTAAGTCAATTAAAGTAATAGACTCCCTTCAATTTAATAAGAAATTAAAATTTAAAGATTTTAAAATTACACCTGGGGCAAAAAAAAGAATAGAAGAACTAGGTGGTTCAGCTTCCTAATTCATAATTTATGAATACAAAAGTTCCCAATATTGACTATGGCGAAGCAATAAAAAGCTCAGGTCTTTTCAAAAAACTAGGTTTCGTTCTTTTTGCAGTAATTGTATATAGACTAGGAACTTACGTACCTGTTCCAGGTATTAATTCAGCTGTTTTAGAGCAAATATTCTCACAACACAAAAACGGCATATTAGGTATATTTGATATGTTTTCAGGTGGAGCTTTAATGAGAATGTCTGTTTTTACGCTTGGGGTTATGCCATATATATCCGCGTCTATTATAATGACTTTAATGCAATCATCCTTTGATAGTTTAAAATCTTTGAAAGAGCAAGGAACCGTAGGTAGAAAGAAAATACAGCAATACACAAGGTACTTAACTATTGTCTTAGCTCTATTTCAAAGTTATGGAATTTCAAATGGTATATTAAATTTATCTGACTCTGTTGACCCAACACTTGGTAGTGTGCTATTTTTTCAATTATCTGCAATTATCACTATGACTTCCGGAACTATTTTTTTAATGTGGTTAGGTGAGCAAATTACAGAACACGGATTTGGTAGTGGAATTTCAATAATTATATTTGCTGGAATAGTAGCCAATTTACCATTTGCAATATTTAATACTTTTGAATTAGGAAGAACAGGGGCATTATCTGCTATTGCGATCATACTTATAATATTCCTATTACTAATATTAATAGTTGTTATTGTATTTGTGGAAAGAGGTCAGAGGAGATTGCTAGTTCAGTATCCTAAACGTCAAGTTGGAAATAAGGTATTTGGTGGACAATCTTCTTATCTGCCAATTAAAGTAAATGTAGCAGGTGTTATTCCTGCTATTTTCGCTTCTTCTTTGTTGTTATTCCCTAATACTATCTCAAATTTTTCGCCTGAAAGTACTGGGTTTCTATCTAGCTTAGGTTTTTATTTATCGCATGGTAAACCTCTGTATATGCTTTTCTTTTTTGGTTTAATTGTATTCTTTGCTTTTTTCTATACTGGAATAGTGTTTAACCCTAAGGAACAAGCTGACAACTTAAGAAACAATGGTGGATTTGTGTTAGGTTATAGACCTGGAGAACAAACTGAAAAGTATTTAGAACATGTAATTTATAGATTAACATTTCTTGGTGCTGTATACTTAGGTTTAATAGCTCTCATTCCTGAATTTTTAATAGCAAAACTTTCTGTGCCCTTTTACCTAGGAGGTACCAGCTTGTTAATAGTTGTAGTTGTTGCCATGGATTTCTTTTCCCAAATTCAAACACATCTTTTTACTTCACAATATGAAAAAATATTAAGTAAGAATAAAATGTATAAAAGCAAATGGTTATAATTTTTATCGGTCCCCCCGGTTCAGGTAAAGGGACACAAGCTCAAATTCTTAAAGATAATTCACTTCCAAATCTTCATCTTTTGACAGTAAGTTCCTTATTAAAGGAAAAATCTGATGATGGCAGTGTACTTGGAAATGATATTAAAAAAAAAATGGACAACGGTGATTTGATTGATGATACTATAGTTATATCTGTTCTTAATGAAAAAGTTGAAAATTTAAATAATGAACAAATTTTAATTGACGGTTTTCCCAGAAGTTCCGTGCAAGCAGAGTCTTTAAATAGTATTTTTAAGAATTCATTAGTTAGTATTATTAACTTTATAGTTTCAGATGAACAGTTGCTTGAAAGAATAAAGAAAAGATCATTAGAAGAATCAAGACCCGATGATAGTGTTTATGAAAAACGTTTAGGTATTTATAAAAAATCTCATAACGATATTATTAATTCATTAAACAAATATTATGAAGTAATTGATATTGAGGCTAATAATGAAATTTCATCAATTTCAAAAAAAATTGCCGGAAAACTTGGGTTAAATTGATGTATTTTATATTGACTTTTAAATGCTTTTTTAATAATTTCACCCACTCAGGAGATCTCAATTGGCAAGAATAGCAGGCGTAAACTTACCCGTTAATAAAAGAGCATTAATATCTTTGACTTACATTCATGGTATTGGTCCAAAATTTGCTTTAGATATATTAAAGGCTAATGACTTAGACGAGACTAAAAGAATTAAGGATTTTACAGAAGATGAAATATCTAAGATAAGAAAATCAATTGATGAGAGTTATACTGTAGAGGGTGATTTAAGAAGAAATGTCTCACAAAATATTAAAAGATTGAAAGATCTAGGGTGTTATCGGGGTTTGAGACATCGCAGACAGCTTCCTACTAGAGGACAAAGAACTCATACAAATGCAAGAACAAGAAAAGGCAAAGCTGTAGCTATAGCCGGAAAGAAAAAAGTAACAAAATAAAAATTTAATCAAATGGCTAAAAACGAAAAGAAATCTTCAGATAAAAAAAAATCAAAAAAAACTTTCGGACAAAATGGTATTGTTCATATTAAAAGTTCATTTAATAATACAATTGTAACTATATCTGATATTAGCGGCAATGCTGTATCTTGGTCTTCGAGTGGGTCAATGGGATTCCGTGGTTCAAAAAAATCTACACCTTACGCTGCTCAAATAGCAACAGATGCTGCAGGAAAAAAAGCGTATGATGTTGGTTTAAGAAAACTTGATGTTTTGATGAAAGGTCCAGGCTCAGGACGTGAGTCGGCCCTAAGGGCTCTTCAAAATATTGGTTTTATAATAAATAACATTAAAGATGTAACACCTCTTCCACATAATGGATGTAGGCCTAAGAAAAAAAGAAGAGTTTAACCTATTTAACAGGAGTTTAGAAATTGATAGAAAATAATTGGATTACATTAGTTAAGCCTAATAAAGTTGACTATAAGATTAGTGAAAATAAAAAATTCGGTACAGTTGTAATTGAGCCACTTGAAAAAGGGTTTGGCACAACACTAGGCAATTCTTTAAGAAGAGTATTATTATCCTCTCTTCAAGGTACAGCAATTACATCTATTAAGATTAATGGTGTTCTTCATGAGTTTTCTACAATTGAAGGAGTTAGGGAAGACGTTACTGATATTATAATGAACCTTAAAAATGTTACCTTTAACTCTAAAAGTAATCATACTCAAAAATTAGCCCTTAACGTAAAAGGACCAAAAGAAGTTTTATCTTCAGATTTTGAAGAAAACCCTGATGTTGATATTGTTGACAAAGATACTGTTATTATGAATGTCGACTCTAATAGAGAGGTTAATTTGGAAATTTTTCTCGATGTAAACAAAGGGTATGTAGCAGCTGAAAAAAATAAAGATAATGAAAATAAAAGTGTTGGCCAAATAATGCTAGATGCAACTTTTAGTCCTGTCAAAAGAGTTTCATTTAGTGTTGAAAATTCACGTATTGGTCAAGATACTGAATTTGACAAACTAATACTTGATATTGAGACTAATGGCACTGTTTCGCCTGATGATTCAGCAGCATTAGCTGCAAGAATTCTTCAAGACCAATTAAAACCTTTCATTAATTTTGAAGAACCTTCAGAAGATGATAAAAAGAAATTACAATCATCTAAGGAACCACAATTTAATAAAAATTTATTAAAGAAGGTTGACGAATTAGAATTATCAGTTAGATCTGCTAATTGTTTGAAAAATGATAATATTTTTTATATTGGTGATTTAGTTCAAAAAACTGAGGGCGAAATGCTTAGAACGCCAAATTTTGGAAGAAAATCACTTGACGAAATTAAGGAAGTACTTTCCTCAATGAGTTTATCAATGGGTATGGATCTTCCTGGATGGCCTCCAGAAAACATTGAAGAGTTATCTAAAAAATATGAAGACCCCTTTAAAGTCTAATGAAACACGGTCTAAAACAAAGAAAACTAAATAGAACTTCTTCACATAGGTTGGCTCTATTGAAAAATCTATCCATAAGTCTTATTAAATATGAAACAATTACTACTACTACAGAGAAAGCAAAAGAATTAAGACCTTTCATCGAAAAGTTAGTTACAAAAGCAAAAAATGACACCCTTAGTAATAGAAAATTTGTTTTATCCAAATTATTTAATAATAAAGAGGCTTGTCAGAAATTATTTAATGAAATCTCATCACAAAACAAAGATAGAAATGGCGGCTATACCAGAATTATAAAAAAAGGTAACCGTTTTGGTGATTTTGCGCATACTAGCATAATTCAATTCGTTAAATAAGTTTATTTCTAAATGAGCTCTTACTTAGCACTTATTACAGGAGCTATAATAGGATCATCTCTAAGATACGTATTTACAATTTTCAACTTTTCAGTAAGTGGTTTACCTATCTCAACTGCTTTAGTTAATGTAATAGGTTCTTCATTTGCTGGTTTTTTATTAAATAAATTTAATAATACATCTTATATTTTTTTGTATATTGGTCTATTTGGTAGTTTTACTACTCTATCCTCATTTAATATAGAAATGTTTGCTCTTATGAATGACAAACTTTTTTTTAAAGCATTTGTATTTTTCTTTATTAATATATTTATATCTTTCTTATTTTTTTATTTATTTTACTTACTAAGTTTAAAAATTGCAGATTAAAATTGATCAATCGTATAGAAGACTAGACAAATTTTTATTTCAACATTTAGAAAGTATCCCTTTATCTTTAATACAAAGATTAATTAGAAAATACAAAATAAAAATAAATAATAAGAAATCAAAAGCTAATTCATCACTAATTAAAGGGGATGTAATTTATCTATATTATAATTTTGAATTTAATAATGATTTTCAATCAAATATAAAATTATCTAAGGATTCTAAAGATCAATTTACACAACGTATCATCTATCAAAATCAAGATTTTATAATAATTAATAAATTAAGGGGCTACTCTGTTCAAAGAGGATCAAAAGTTAATATTTCTTTGAAAGACTACTATGAGTCTCTATTGAATACAAATTTATACATAGTTCACAGATTAGACAAAGATACTACAGGATTAATGATTTTTGCTAAACATCGCATAGCAGCGAGTACAATTTCTAAGTTATTTTTAAACAATAAAATTCATAAATTTTATATTGCTAGTACAGATAATTTGTTCAAAAAAAATACAGGCTTCTTAAATGATACTAATGATGAAAATAAAAATTTAAAACTTTTATTTAGAAGAATACATTTAAATAATTCTACAAATACTTACTTAATAAAATTATTAACTGGAAAAAAACATCAG
>MDTB01064165.1_pt1 | contig 10942 bp, 12 predicted proteins | sample 811161 | NCBI WGS metagenome assembly MDTB01 (sample SAMN05326650, study PRJNA326480) | marine metagenome | isolation source: seawater | place: Mediterranean Sea | collected 2009 | reverse complement strand
TCTCGCTAGTAAATAGATAATTTTTTTTTTGCATTATGTTTTTTGTAAACTAAAAAGATTAAAAGATATGTAATTAAAAGTATAAAAAAGATCAAATCATTTTTAAGTTTTTTAGTTTTTAGTAAAGGTACTTCAAATTCTATATTTCCAGCCTCATTTCGGTTCAATTTTTTGATAATATTACCTTTATTGTCAACTATTGCACTAATACCTCTATTTGCAGATCTAAGTAAAAAAGTATTATTCTCAATAGCCCGAAAGATTGATTTAGCAAAATGCTGATCTGGCCCTATAGATTTGCCAAACCAACCATCTTCCGAAATGTTGACGATAAGATTGGTATTTTTGTCTGCTGCTTGTATTAGTTCTGAAAATATAATTTCATAGCAAATTAAAGGTAGAATATTTAGATTATCAATTATAAGATTATTATATTTTTCTCCTCTTAAAAAAGATCCATGACCTTCTGTAATTTTTTTTAATCCAAAATTATTAAGAATTTTTTCAAAAGGTAAAAATTCTCCAAATGGAACAAGTTTTCTTTTATTGTAGCTCTGGACTACGTTAAAATTATTATCAATAATTAGCATACTATTATAAAAATTATTTGAGTCCGGTCCTAATCTACTAGCTCCAAATATGATATGATGTTTATTTGAAAAATTATTTGAAATTAATTCTTTAAAAATCAAAATATCCTCAAAACCGTAACCGCTAAAAACCCCCTCTGGCCAAATAAATAGCGTTTTTTTTTCTTTATTTGGGTTACTATATCTGATTAATTTTTTTAATCTTTCTTCAACTTCATTGGTAGTAAGTCCGTATTTTAAATCAAAATTTGGAGATATTATTTTTACATAGATTTTCTCATTTATATTTTCCAAAAATTTATCATTTTTGTTAGTTTCGTAATTACCATAGATATAAAGACCAAATATAGACAGAAAAATAAAAAGGATTGCAAAAAATTTACTTATTTTACTAATTTTAAAAAAGATAATAATAGGCGATGTAAATATAGTTATTACAATGAGATTATAAGAAAATAATCCTATTAAATTTATTATTTGTAATATTTCTTTTACCGAAATTGAGCTGTATGCCCACAAGTTCCATGGAAATCCTGAGAGCACGTTAGCCCTTAAATAATCAGAAAATGCTAAACTTGCAGAAAATAATAGTAATGAAGGAAGATCATTTTTTAAATATGGACCAATTATTAATGTAGTAAATCCAATAAAAAAACTTAAAAATAATGGAATACTAATCAATGCAAATGGGATTAGAACTTTAAAATTATCATCAAAAGTAAGTGAATTTGTAATCCATGATATGCCTGTTAAATAAAATCCAAAACCAAATTATAATCCGAATAAGAATAGGTTTTTTTTATGAGGCTTTTTACGATAAAGCGCGCTCGATTTTTTATTTATGTAAACTAATAAGTAAAAAAAGAAAGGAAAAATTAAAAAATTTATCAATATAAAATTGAACGGTTCAAAAGACAGAATTGATAATGATCCAATAATTAAAGGAATTATATATAATGTTAAGACGCGATTATTTAAATATTTTTCAATCATTAACTAAATCAAAATATTTTTTTTCTATCTCATACATCCTTTTAAAATCTTTTTCTTTAATATGATCATGCCCATACAAATGGACTAAACCGTGTATCCATAAACGATCGAATTCTAATCTAAAAAGCTTTTTAACTTTCTTATTTTTTACTTTATCTAAATTGATAATTATATCACCAAGATAAATTTCTTTTTCTGTTTTAATTTTTTTCTTCAATTCATGTTTAGTGTAAAATGGAAATGACAATACATCAGTTGAGTTATTTTTCTTTCTAAATTTTTTGTTGAGTTTTTTTATTTCACTGCTTCCTGAAAGAAGTAATGAACAAAATATATTATTTTTTTTAAAATCTTTTATTTTTGAATTAAGTTTTCTGATTTTCTTATCCAAATAATAGTTTGGTTTTTTTAAATAATTAGCCCAGTTATTATTATTTGTAATTATATTAATTTTTATCATCAATGCTTTTATTTTGATAAGCTTTAATGATTTTTGAAACTAGCGGATGTCTAACAACATCATTATGATCAAATTCTATTATTTTTATTTCTTCTAGATCCTTTAGAATTTTTTTTGATTTAATTAAACCTGAGTCTTTTTTGTTAATTAAATCTACTTGACTTGGATCACCATTTACAACTAATTTTGAATTCTCTCCTATTCTTGTTAAGAACATTTTTATTTGTGTTTCTGTAGCGTTTTGTGCTTCATCCAAAATTGCAAAACAATTTTTAAGCGTTCTACCGCGCATAAATGCTAACGGAGCTATCTCTATTTCACCAGTTTCAATTTTTTTATCTATTTTATCCGCTCCAAAAAGTTCATACAACGCATCATACAACGGTCTAAGATACGGATCGACTTTTTCCTTCATATCACCCGGTAAGAAACCTAATTTTTCTCCAGCTTCAACTGCCGGTCTTGATAAGATTACTCTATCGATTTTTTTCTCAATTAATAAAGTAATTGCAACTGATACAGCCAAAAAACTTTTGCCTGTTCCTGCAGGACCTAATGAGATTACTATATCATTTTCTTTTAAAGCTTTTATATAGTCTGATTGTTTTTCAGATCTAGCAATGACTGACTTTTTTGGTGTTTTAATCAATTGTTTGAAACTTTTAACATTTGACTCTTCAATCTCTAAATTTTTTTTCACAGACAAGACTATATCTTCTTTTTCTATAATATTCGTTAGAAAATATTTATTAATTAGAAATTTAATAGCATCGCAAAATTTAAGAAGTTTATCTTGATCACCCTTACAAGTGATAGAATTTCCTCTGAAATAAACATCTGTGTTTGTTAACTTTGATAAGCTCTTAAGATTTTGGTCAAATTGACCAACTACTGCCATTAACATTTCATTATTATTAATAGATAGATTGATTGTTTTATGATCAATTTTTTTTATGATTAAATTACGTTCTAGTTTGCTTATTTCAGACATTTGATTAGGCTGCACAATTGGTTTTTTTTACATTTGAGATAACTTCAGCAAATAAAGTATTATGATTTCCCTTTAATATTTTTACATCTTTTATGTGACCTGTTAAATCAATATCACTTTCTACTATTACAGAATTAAAGTATTCATCTCTACCAAAATACTTATTCCCACTTTTCATCTTATTTTCAAATAATACTCTTGCAGTTTTATTTATAAGATTTTTTCTATAGCTGGTTTTGATGTTTTCTGCAATTTTTTGAAATTTGATTAATCTATTTTTCAAAACCGTATGATCTCCCTCTTTTAATTTATAAGCTGGTGTGCCTGGCCTAGCACTAAATAAAAAAGAAAACGAGTTAATAAATTTGACCTCATTCAGTAGATTTATAGTTTTTATAAAATCTTTATTATTCTCACCTGGGTAGCCAATTATAAAATCGCTCGAAAATTTTATATCAGGCCTGATCTCTATTAGTTTTCTTATAATTTTTAAATATTCTTCGATCGTATGTTTTCTGTTCATTGCATTTAATATCTTATCTGATCCGCTTTGTACGGGAAGATGTACAAATGGCATTAATTTTTCGCAATTTTTATGTGCTGCAATTAAATCTTCTGTAAAATCTTTTGGATGAGATGTAGTGTATCTAATTCTCTTAATGTCTTTTACTTTAGAAATTTCTAAAATTAAATCTGAAAGTTTTTTTCCTTTATAATTATACGCATTAACATTTTGGCCAAGTAAGTTGATTTCTTTTGTACCATTTTTAACCAAATTTTTAACTTCATTAATCAGTTCTTTGATTGACCTAGAATATTCGGGGCCTCGTGTATAAGGCACAACACAGAATTTACAAAATTTATCACATCCTTCTTGAATAGTTAAAAATGACGAAATTTTATTATCTGTATTTTTTATAGAATTCAACGTGTCAAATTTTTCTATCACCTCAAATTCTGTAAAATTTATTTTCTTTTTTTTTGTTTCTAATTCTGTAATAATATTATTTATTCGATGATATGATTGGGGTCCTATCACAGCATCAATATACTTTTCTTTTTTTAGTAAGATATCTCCCTCAGCTTGGGCTACACAACCTGCTATTAATACAATTGGCTTATTTTTATTTCTAAATTCTTTTTTAAGCCTTCCGATGTCATGATAGACTTTGTTTGTAGCTTTTTCTCTTATATGACAAGTGTTTAAAATATAACAATTTGTTTCTGATAAAATCTTTGTAGGAACAAAGTTAATTTTTTTTGTGAAATCTAAAATACGATTACTGTCGTATTCGTTCATTTGACATCCAAGTGTTTTAATGAATATTTTTTTTTGCAATTTATTTTTTTATTTTTGAACCATAAAGTTCTAGTTTATGATCGACAAGTTTGTAACCTAATTTTTTTGCGACTTCATTCTGGAGTTTTTCAATGTCTTTATCTACAAATTCTATAATTTCTCCACTATTAATGTCGATTAAATGGTCATGATGCTCATCAGGAGATTGTTCGTATCTTGCTTTACCGCCTTTAAAATCGTGTTTTTCAAGAATGCCCGACTCTTCAAATAATTTTACTGTTCTATAAACTGTTGCAATGCTAATTTTTTTATCTAATTGTGATACTCTCTTATGAAGTTCGTCCACATCGGGATGATCTTTTGATCCGTAGACTTCCTTAGACTCAGATAAAACTTTAGCTATCGTCTTTCTTTGATCAGTAAGTCTTACTCCTTTATTCTGACACTTTTGTTCTATTGAATTCATATTAATTAATTTAACTTAAATATATTGGATTAATCAAATTTTTTTGTACTAAACTTTTTTCGATTAAAAATTCAATATTAACAAGGCTAAATTGACCTAGATCTGCATTCTTAAATCCAAAAAGATTAATTTTTTTCGATATTTTTAAACCTTTTGCAACGGCTATAGACGTTCTTAATGTTGAAAAACTTCCAGGACCATTATTAACAAGAACTGAGAAGTTTTTATTAATATTTACTTTGTATTTTTTTAATAGATTTAATATGGTTGAAACTAATTTGTCATTATTATTAACTTTTTTTTGAAGATCATGAATATAAAATTTATCACCTAACTTTAATCCAATTTTATCATTTTTACCTATGCAGTTTATAATTAAAAAATCTTTTATCATTATTATTTTTTTTACATCAATTTTATTTCATAATAATTTATACTCGAGCGTTGCTACCAATAACATCGATGATTTTGGCATTATATCCCTAATGTATCATAGGTTTGAAGAAAACAAATACCCTTCAACTAATATTAAATTAAAAGATTTTAAAGAACATATTAAAATCATTCAAGAAAACGGTATAAATTTTATTGATCCAAAAAACTTTGAAGATGAATTAAAAAATAATAAAACGACGAGAAAAATACTTTTGACAATTGATGATGGTTTTTTGTCATTTTATGAAAATGCCTGGCCTATTTTAAAAAAAAAAAAGATACCTTTTATTTTATTTGTGAGCACCCGAGAAGTAGGTGCTAATAATTATATGACATGGGATCAAATTAAAGAAATAAGCATGGAAGATTTTGTGGAAATAGGAAATCATAGCCACACTCACGAATATCTAGCGGATGAACCCAATAAATTAATTGAAGATGATATAAAAAAATCAATTTCTATTTTTAAAAAGAACTTAGGGAAAAATTCCAAATTTTTTTCTTATCCTTTTGGGGAATATAGTAATGATTTTAAAAATATTGTTAAAAACTTTGGTTTTAAATATGCATTTGGTCAACATTCAGGGGTAATAGATGAAACTAAAGATTTTTACGAGCTACCCAGATACCCAATTAATGAGAAATATGGAGAAATTAAAAGATTTAAATCTTTAACTAAAACCTTACCATTTAAATATAAAAAGATATATCCAGATGAAAAATTCCTTCTTCAATCTGAAAATCCACCAAATGTAAAAATTGAATTTTTTGAAAATATTAAAAATCTTAAAACTGTAAACTGCTACTCTAATGAAGGTAACAAGTGGAGAAAATCTAATATTAAATTTGAAAACACAAATACATTATTAATAGATATTTCAGAAAAATTTACTGGCGAAAGAGGAAGAATTAATTGCTCCCTAAGAGATCCAAGCGGTTTGTGGAGATGGTTAGGAATTCAATTCGTAATAAGTGAAAAATAACTTAAGAAGACAGCTCAATTTTTTTTACAGAATTAACTAATCTAACTGTTTCGAAATCCATTAATCTATTTTGTTTTATAATTTGATTAAGTATTTTTGTGTACTCAGACCCTGTTTGAGCATAATTATTTAGTGTCTCTGTTAAATCTAAACCTTTAATCTTTTTATTTTTATCTCGTAAGGTTAATCTTTTTTGTCTAAATTTGAAATAACTTTTGTGTGTATTCAGATTATTTTGATAAGCTTTTACAGATGCTCTAAGAATAGGAAATTTTAAAATTTTGTGGTTTTTATTACTCTCTCTATCCAACGGGGCTATTCCTTGTCCGCTCCATGTCCACTGGCCAAAAATAGCATTTCCCTCCAAAGCGAACCTTGATGTCCCCCAACCGCTTTCTTTAGCTGCTTGAGCCAACGCTATAGAAGTAGGAATTATATCTATTCTAACTAATAATTCCTTTAAATTGCCTTTTTTAACTTTGTACTCTAATAGTTTTTGCCTAATCCATTGTTTTTCTAAATCAGTGGTGAATTTTTTATTAGACAAAATTATCAATTTTTCTCTATCCTCTAAAATTCTCTCATTCTCAGCTACAATTAAAGGTAATACTATTTTAATAAATGTCTCTTTTTTTAACTTTGTATTTTGAAGAGCATCAAGGTCTCTAGGGAACTGAGTAAAATAAATCGGCTTAACTAGTTTTTGTGATCGTACTTTACCTAAATCATATTCTACATCTTTAAATAAATTCAACACCGTCTCGGTTTTTAGGTTTAAATTAGGCAAAATTACTTCATCTACATTTTTTCTTTTAACTTCAAGTTTCGGTTTCTGTTCTGATTTTTTTACATCCTTTTTTTTGCTTTCTAGTTTCTTGATTTCAGGTTTTTTAACTTCTTTTTTATCCTCTATTTTTTTACTCTTCTCTTTTTCAATTTCAGATTTTTTTACTTCTTGTTTAACTGCAGGTTTTTTAACGATTTCTCCCTCAGAAAAATAATTTATACTACTAAAAACAATAGTCACTATCACTGCCACTGATGCAATTACAGCTATTACTCTTTTAGCTTTTTGTGGCTCTATTTGCTGTTTGTAAATCCCATGAAATAAATCGGTAAAGACATTTCTAAAAAACTCGTAAGTAACTTTACCTAATTTTGGAATAATATTTAAAAAATTTAATCCGATTTTTCCAAGTTGTATCCATAAATCTTTTAAAGCTCTAGCAATTTTCCTGTTAGTATCAAATTTTAAATTTTCTAACTTTCGTATTGCCCGGTTTTTATCTTTAATCTTATTTTCTTTAAATTCGATTAGGTTAGATTTAATTTTTCCAACTGGTTTGAAAATGTTGTCTCTTATGAAATTTGATTTAAAGTCTTTTGGAATTATAATCTTATTTTTTTTTAAAATAAGTTCTAACTGACCTGTGGTTAAATTTTTTCTACTTTTTTCATAATCTTTGATTTCTTTAACGTCATAAATATAAGCTAATTCTACAAGTTTATCTCTATAACTTAATTTTTTTTTCATTGTACAGCCTCTACCGAATTAACTTCTTTAACATAGTGTTTTAATAGATTTTGAACCCCTTGTTTTAAAGTCATTAGGGAGCTTGGACAACCTGAACAGCTTCCTTGTAACTTAACTTTAACGATACCATTTTCAAAAGATTTAAACTTTATATCTCCACCATCTCTTGCCACAGCTGGACGTATTTTAGTATCTAAAACTTCAATGATTCTATTCACAGTTTCATCTTGGCTACTGTTGTTTACCTTAATTTTTTTGTTTTCTCTTAATATCGGTTCATTGTTTTTTTCAAAATAGTCATTTAAATGAGAAATCACCATGGGTTTAAGTTCGCTCCATGAAGCTTCCTTAGTTTTTTTAACAGAAAGAAATTTTTCTGATAATAAAATCAACTCCACTCCTTTAAAGTTTAATAATTCTTTAACGAAAGGAATTTTTATTTCAAATTCTTGCTCTTTTTTAAATTCCTCAGTTCCAACAATTGATAATGTTTTTTCGCACAAAAACTTTAAAGAGTCCGGATTGGGTGTGGTTTCAATTTGTATCATTAAGGTTTTATATTATATCAGTCCAACTTTTTCACGTATATTCTTTAAGTTTTCCTCAGCAATTATATTAGCTTTTTCACTACCTTTTCTTAAAATATTTTTTAAATGCGACTTGTCTTCCATCAATTTTTGAATTTCTTTACCGACTGGTGTTATTTCGTTGATTAAGGCTTCAGCTAATTTTGTCTTTAAAAAGGAATACTCTTTTCCAGACATTTCTGAAATAATTTTTTCTAAGCTGCTTTTGGTTAATTCAGAATAAATTGTTAATAAATTTAAAGCTTCTGGTTTTTTTTCTAATGACTTTATTTCTTCAGGTATTGAGTCTGAGTCTGACTTAGCTTTTTTTATCTTTTTATTAATTTCATCAGCTGTATCTTTTAAATTTATTCTTGAATAATCGGACTCTTCGGATTTACTCATTTTTTTTGTTCCATCTCTTAAACTCATAATTCTAGATAAATTTTTAGGTATTAATGGTTCAGGTAATGGAAAGAAGTCCTTACAATTAAAATCCTTATTAAACTTCTGTGCAATGTCTCGTGATAACTCTAAGTGCTGTTTTTGATCTGCACCAACTGGTACATGAGTAGCTTTGTAAAGTAAAATATCAGCAGCCATAAGATTAGGGTAAATATAAAGTCCTACGGAAGCTTTTTCTTTATCTGATCCAGCTTTATCTTTAAATTGTGTCATTCTGTTTAACCAGCCAATTCTTGAAACGCAATTTAAAATCCATGCAAGCTCAGCGTGGCCCGATACTGAAGATTGATTAAAAATTATACTTTTTTTAGGGTCTAAACCAGTTGCTAAAAAACTCGCAGTTGTTTCCAGCACATTGTCATATAAGTGCTTAGGATCTTGAAAAACAGTAATAGCATGTAGGTCGACAACACAATAAATACACTCCATCTCTTTTTGTAGTGAAACAAAGTTCTTAAGAGCTCCTAAGTAATTTCCTAAATGAAGATTTCCAGTTGGTTGAACGCCTGAAAATACTAATTTTTTTTTACTCATCAATTTGTTTTATAATTTTTAATATTTAATATTCCCAATAAATAACATGATAATAAATAAAACATACCCACAAAACTAACAATTGATATTAAATAAACAGCTTTATAGTTGTAACTATAGTCTAAATAATTTGCAAACTTGTCTAAAGAAAATAGTAATATTGATGACATTATTATTGTCGATATCAGTATCTTGATAAAATTTATTATTAATTGGTATTTTAGTAATAAAATTTTTTTACTATTTAACAAGTAAACGTAAATTAAAACCCCAACCCAAGTTGAAATCGATGTGGCAATTGGAATAATTATAAATCCTATTTTATTGAAAAAACTTACACTGATTAAAACATTTAAAAAAACAATAAATGTAGAAATATAAAAGGGTGTTTTAGTGTTATCTCTAGCAAAAAAGAAATTTGATAAAATTTTTATTAATGCAAACGCTGGCAATCCATATCCAAAAAATGTTAAAGCTGCAGCTGTCATTTTTATGTCATTTACAGAAAATGAACCATATCCAAATAATGCATTAATTATTTCATTGGATGCAATTACTAATCCAAAGCTTGCAGGTATAGAAAATAAGAGTGAAAGTTCAAAAGATTTGTTTTGTATATCAGAAATTTTTTTAATATTTTTCATTTTTAAAGCTTTGGAAAGAACTGGTAAAGATACAGTGCCAACAGCTATCCCTGCAATAGCAAGATTGATTTGATAAACTCTATCAGCATAATAAAGATATGATACTGCACCTGTTTGAAAGGAAGCAATAATTGTCCCAACTAAAATATTAATTTGTGTAATTCCAGAGGATAAAATGCTTGGTAAAAGTTTTTTGAAGAAAAATTTTACTTTCTTGTTGAATTTTAAACTAAAGTTTAGAGCGGGCTTATAAAATCTTTTAGTTATATAGATTAAAAAAAATAATTGAAATATTCCTGCTAAGGTAACACCGTAAGAAAGTTGCTTTGCATAGTCCAAACCTTGAATGTAAGAATAGATTAAACTTAAAATTAAAACTATATTTAAAATAATAGGAGCAGCGGCTGCAGCAGCAAATTTATTATTAGAGTTAAGTATTCCAGTAAAAAAAGACGATAAACTCACAAAAAATAAAAATGGAAATGTAATTCTTGTAAGTTCAACAGCTAAATTGAATTTAATTTGATCTTCTAAAAAACCGGGTGCAATGACGTAAATTAAGTATGGAGTAAAAATTTCTACTATCGTGACAATTAAAATTAAAATTAATGATAAAGAGCTTAAGACATCATCGGCAAATTTTTTCCCTTTATTTTGGTCTGATGTCTTTGCAGAAGTGTAGCTAGGTATAAACGCTGCGTTAAATGTTCCTTCAGCAAATAACCTTCTAAAAGTATTAGGTAATCTAAATGCAACGAAAAAAGCATCAGCAAAGATCGACGTTCCTAGAAATATCGCAATCAAAATATCTCTCAAATATCCTAGAATTCTACTAATTAATGTAAAAAAACTAAATACCGAAGCTGAAGAAAGTAGGTTCATATATTCTTAATTAAGCCATAAATTTTTAGTGAATTATCATTTTTTATAATACATACTCATTTAACTAAATGCCAAAAAAAACGGAAATTGATCATTATA
>MDTB01043859.1_pt1 | contig 10942 bp, 11 predicted proteins | sample 811161 | NCBI WGS metagenome assembly MDTB01 (sample SAMN05326650, study PRJNA326480) | marine metagenome | isolation source: seawater | place: Mediterranean Sea | collected 2009 | reverse complement strand
ATTCAGTAATATTCGGGCAGTTTGCTTCTTGGCATACAGTTTTAAGATCGTGTTGACTTACTATTTTTTTCGTTAAAAAAAATTCTTTACTATTAATAATTTTAGACTTTATCCAATCAGGTTTTCTTTTTAATGGATTAATAGGCTTATTAACTTTTTCAGGGTGTCTAGCTTTCATTATCAACTATTATATAAGTAGTTTCACCTTTTTTACCAAGCATCAATTTGTCTCTTATTAACATATCAATATAATCATAATCAAGTTTTTCACTAAGAAGTGAATTTTTTAATTCTAAATCAGAAATACTTCCTTTAAGAGTTATTTCTTTTTTTTTAAGTTCAAACAGTAATTCTCTTTTTTCTATGTAAGAAAAAAGACCTCTTTGTCCACCAAAAAGATTGACAATAAAATATAAAAATAAAAATATTAATATGATAGTAAGGTATTTTTTTTTAAATTGTTTTATCATGTTAAATTTTGCACATACTAGATTTATAGCCAAGATTCTCTTCAATTCTTATTAGTTGATTATATTTAGATACTCTCTCTGAACGCGATAAAGATCCTGTTTTAATTTGATTAGAATTTGTTCCTACCGCAAGATCAGCAATAAAAGTGTCTTCACTATCACCTGAGCGATGAGAAATGATTGTGCTATATCCTATAATTTTAGCAAACTTAATCACTTCTAAAGTTTCTGTAACTGTTCCAATCTGATTCAATTTAATCAAAATTGAATTAGATGAACTATTTAAGAAACCTTTTTTTAATCTTTCTAAATTAGTCACGTAAAGATCATCACCAACAATTTGAACTTTATTTACTGATTTCATTAAATCATTCCATGATTTCCAATCATTTTCAGCAAATGGATCCTCAATAGATTTAATTTTATATTTATTTATAAGTTTACAATATTTTTTTATAGATTCATTCACTGAAATAAATTTTTTCGAATGAATTGAATACTTGCTTTTATATAATAATTCATTTGCCGCTACATCAAGACAAATAGAAATATGTTTGCCATTTACAAAACCAGATTTATTAATGGCTTTAACTATAAGTTTGAGTGCATCATCGTTACTTGAAATTGAAGGCGCAAAACCACCCTCGTCACCAACTGCAGTCGACATCCCTTTATTATGAATTATTTTTTTTAAATTCTGAATTACCAAAAAACACATTCTAACAGCCTCCGAAAAGCTTTTTGCACCATCAGGTCTTATCATGAACTCCTGTATTCTTAGTCCATTATTGGCATGAGCTCCTCCGTTAATTATATTCATCAATGGAAAGGGTAATTTAAAATTTTTTTTTAAAAGAAAGTTTTTATATAGTGGTTTTTTTTTTATCTTGGCAGAAAGTTTTTTTACCGCCATAGAAACAGCCAATATAGCATTTGCTCCAATTTTTTTTTTTTGTTTTGTTCCATCTAAATTGATCATAATGGTATCAATTCTCTCTTGGTTATGAACATTATGATTAATTAACTTCCGCGATATTTTTGAATTAATTATTTTTATTGCACTAAAAACACTTTTGCCTAAATATTTTTTATTATATTTGTCTCTTTTTTCATATGCTTCATAAGTACCTGTAGATGCACCTGATGGGCTAATTGCTGTAGCACTTAAAGCTCCAGAAAAAACTTCTGCTTCTATTGTTGGATTTCCTCTGCTATCAAAAATTTGTCTTGCTCTTACTCGTGATATTTTAGTCATTTATTTTTTATCAATTTATCTATTTCACAAAGTTGATTTAACAAACTTTCCAATTTACTAAGTGGCACCATATTAGGACCATCTGATGGTGCATTATCTGGGTCTTGATGCGTCTCTATAAATATTCCTGCTACACCAACTGCAACTGCAGCTCTTGCTAAATATTCAACAAATTCTCTTTGACCACCACTTTTTTCTCCCATTCCACCTGGTTGTTGAACTGAATGTGTTGCATCAAAAATCACTGGATATCCATTTTTTGCCATTATGGGTAGTGACCTCATATCAGATACCAATGTATTGTAACCAAAGCTTGCTCCTCTTTCAGTTACTAAAATATTATCATTCCCTGAATCGGAAATTTTTTTCGTTACATTAACCATGTCCCATGGTGCCAAAAACTGTCCCTTTTTAACATTTATTATTTTATTTGTTTTTGCAGCTGCAACTAATAAATCTGTTTGTCTGCATAAAAAAGCTGGTATTTGAAGAATATCGACGTATTTAGATACTATAGAGCATTGTTCCACATTATGAATATCTGTAAGTATCGGTACTTTAAGATCAGATTTTATTTTATCAAAAATAGGCAATGATTTATCAAGACCCGCTCCTCTTTTACCATTAATGCTTGTTCGATTAGCCTTATCAAAAGAGGTCTTATAAATAAAACCAATATCAAATTTTTTGGTAATTTCTTTAATTTTTCCAGCCATATCAATTGCATGTTGTTGAGATTCTAATTGGCATGGACCAGCGATCAAAGTCATAGCGCTATTATTAGAAATTTTTAAACCGTTGCAATTAACTATTTTATTTTTCATTTGTAATACTTTGCCGCTTTAATAAATGACGAGAATAAAGGATGGGGTTTTAAAGGTCTAGATTTAAATTCAGGATGAAATTGAACACCAATAAACCAAGGATGATTTTTAATTTCAATTATTTCTGGCAGCTCTTCATCAGGAGACATTCCAGAAAAAATCATACCTTTTTTTTCAAATTTTATTCTAAAATTATTGTTCACTTCGTATCTATGTCTATGTCTTTCAAAAATAGTCTTAGTTTTATATATCTTTTGTATTAATGAATTATGTCTTAATTTTGCCTCATAAAGTCCTAATCTCATGGTACCGCCTAAATCTTTATTTGTACCTTTTATAACTTTGCCATTTTTATTCCATTCATTTATAAGACCAACAACAGGTACACACTTTTTATCTAATTCACTAGAACCAGCATTTTTAATTTTTAAAGTAAATCGTGCAAATTCTATTACTGCCATTTGCATACCGAAGCAAATACCCAAAAATGGTATCTTATTTCTTCTTGCATAACTAATAGCTGATATTTTGCCTTCGGTTCCTCTTTTTCCAAAACCTCCAGGTATCAATATGCCTGAAACGTTTTTAAGTGATTTAATTAAATTTTTTTTACTAAGGTTATCAGACTCGATTCTTATCAAGTTTACTTTAACATTATTTTTTATACCACCATGAATTAAAGCTTCGTCTAAAGATTTATAAGCATCTTTAAGATTCACATATTTGCCAATTATCGCAATATTTACTATTTTTTTATTATTCAATACCAATCTAGTAATTTTTTTCCATGGTAGTAGATTTGCTTTTTTTTTTGGTTTAATTTTAAAATATTTTAAAACTTGTTTATCAAGCTTTTCACTATGAAAACTTAATGGCGCTTCATAAATAGTTCTTACATCAACAGTCTCGATAACATTGTCAATGTGTACGTTGCAAAACAAGGATATTTTTTTTCTTTGGTCTAACGGAATGGATTTTTGTGATCTACAAATAACTATGTCGGGTTGTATACCTAGGCTTCTTAGTTCTTTAACAGAATGTTGTGTAGGTTTGGTTTTAATTTCATCTGATGATTTTAAAAATGGGACGAGTGTTAAATGAATGAATAAACTTTTATCCTTACCAACATCGTTCGAGAATTGTCTTATTGCCTCGACAAAAGGCAAGCTTTCAATATCTCCAACTGTTCCTCCAATTTCACAAATGACAAAATCCTCGTCAGTTATGTCTCCCATTATGAATTCTTTAATTCTATCTGTTACATGAGGAATAACTTGAACAGTCTTTCCAAGATATTTACCTTTACGTTCTTTTTTAATTATATCGCTATAAATTTTACCTGTAGTAATGTTGTCAGATTTTTTTGTAGAAATATTTGTAAATCGTTCGTAATGTCCTAAATCTAAATCTGTTTCAGCGCCATCATCGGTAACGAAAACTTCTCCATGTTGAAATGGGCTCATTGTGCCAGGATCAACATTTAAATATGGATCCATTTTTCTTATTCTAATTTTAAAGCCCTGAGATTTTAATAAATATGCTAACGAAGCAGATGACAAACCTTTTCCTAATGATGAAACCACGCCGCCAGTAACGAATATGTATCGCGCCATGGAATTACGTTATAGCGAATTTTTTATAAAATGAAAATAATTAATTGTTATTTTCAGGTATTTTTGGAACTTCTTCTAAGTTTTCCTCAATTTTATCAATTACAGAGGTCTCTGATACTAAATCTCCCCTAGAAATAATAGTTAATGATAAACTGCATATAATAAATAAAGTTGCCACAATGGCTGTGGCTTTAGTAAAAAAATCTCCAGCTGTTCTTGAAAACATAAAATTTTCTTGAGAGACACCAATACCTAAAGCTCCTCCTTCAGATTTTTGTAAAAGAACAAAGATTACCAATACTACAGCCAAAATAACATTTATTACTAATAAAATATTTTCCATTTAGCTTAAATATATATTTTTTTTACTATATCAATAAATTTCTTTGAATTTAAAGAGGTGTTTCCAATTAAATAACCATCTATATCATTGACCTTATTTAAATCTTTTATATTTGCAGAATTAACGGACCCACCATATAAAACTCTGATATTTTTAATCCTTGTATTTCTGTTAATAACACTTTTAATTAGCTTAATATTATTTGTCAGCTCATTATTATCAGGAACTAAACCAGAACCAATTGACCAAACGGGTTCATAAGCTAAAATTATTTTACTATTTTTTTTTACTTTTTTTAATCCATTTATAATTTGTTTGGTTAAAATTTTTTTTGTGAACTTTTTTTTTCTCTGATCTAAAGTTTCCCCGATACAAAATATTATAATAAGTTTCTCATTCAAAGCTGAGTGAATTTTTTTATTTATAGTTTTGTCATCTTCACCAAGAGATCTGTTTTCTGAATGACCTATAATAACAAATTTTGCACCAACATCTCTTAACATTTTAGCATTTATTTGACCTGTGCTGGGGCCATAATTACTTTTGAAAAAACAATTCTGCGCACCTATTGCGATATTTGTTTTTTTTAGTTTTTTTGAGAATGTATCAATTAACGTATAAGGGGGACAATATACGATCTTAAATCTTTTATTATTATATCTTTTTGCAAAAAAAATAACATTGTTTATAGACTTAATAGAATTTAAATTCCCATTCATTTTCCAATTTGCTATAAAATATCTGAATTTATTTGTCATAATTAAATAATTAATCTATAGGTTTGTCATTTAGAGATCAATAATTTAAAAAAAACCATGCTTAAAAATATAAGAAATTTTTCAAAAACGTTATCAGCAAAAATATTAATGTTTATAGTTATTATACCTTTTGTTTTTTGGGGTATGGGAGATGTATTCAATAGTGGAAATACAAATTCACTTGCTAAAATTAATAATTCACAAGTTTCAACACAAGACCTAATGGAATATATTAATTCACTAAACGTTAATCAGGATATAATTAAAGATAGAATAGACGAAAATATTCTTGAGGAAATACTCAGCGGACTAATTTCCGATAAATTATTAGATTTAGAAATTGCCAGCAGAAAAATAATTTTATCAGACAAGATGTTAGCACAGCGACTTAAAAGAAATAAAAATTTTTTAGATGAAAGTAATAAATTTTCTAGACTAAAGTATGAAAAGTTTTTAATTTCAAATAACTATTCAGCAAGTATTTTTGAACAAGATTTCAAAAAAAAAGAAATGCAAAGTGATTTATTTAAGTACCTGGGCAGTGGAATAAAAGTACCTTTTTTTTTAATCAATAATATTTATAAAAATCAAGAGAAAGATATAGATATTGAATTTATCAACTTAGAGAAAATTTATAAATCGAAAGAACAATTCAATGAAAGTGATATAGCAGATTACATAAAAAATAATAAGAAAAGTTTAGAAAAAGATTATGTAAACTTTATATATGCTAAAATTACACCAAATCAGCTTATAGGGTTAGATGAATATAATGATGAATATTTTAATAAAATTGATGAAATTGAGAATAAAATTTCAAACAATTTAAAATTTAATGAAATTGTTAGAGATTATAATCTTACCACTATATCAAAAAAAGATTTTTTAACTTCATCTTCAGAAGATAAAATTGAGAACAGAATTTATAATTTAAGAGATGGTGATAAAATAAGAATAATAGATGAAGGAGATTATTTTCTTTTATACAAAATAGAAAAAGTTACTTCATCAATTCCAAATATTAAAAATAGTGAATTTTTATCAGAGGTTAAAGAACTGCTCTTTAGAAAAAATAAATTTGAGCTCAATAAAAAAATATTAAAAAAAATTAATGAAGGTAAGTTTTTAGAAAATGACTTTAAAAATGTATTAGAAAATAAAACAACTATAGAAAAGCTTAAACTTACTTCAATTAATGATACGGATAAATTTACTTCGGACTCACTAAAACTAATCTACTCTTTGCCGGAAAAAAGTTATACTTTGATATCTGATAATAATAAAAATATATATTTAATTAAAATTTTAAACCATAAAATAGAAAATATGTCGGATAATGACGAAATCAAAAAACTCTTTAACATGGAATCGAAAAATGGCATAAAAAATCAAATATTTGAATCTTACGATATGTATTTAAATACTAAATATGAAATTAAAATAAATGAAAAAACTCTAGATAGAGTTAAAAATTATTTTAGATAATGCTTAATAGAAGCTTTAAAAAATTTAGGATTAAACATAAAAAAAAACAAAATCAGATATTATTCGTTGAAAAAAAAATAAATGGCGGCACAGAAATTTTAAATTTAATTAATAATTTTTTAGTTGATAAGAATAGTTTTATTTTTGAGTCAGTTGAAAAAGGTGTAATAAAAGGTAGATATACAATATTTGGAAAAAGGCCTGATAAAATATGGGAATTTAATAACAATAAATCATTTAAAATAGAAAATAGTAAAAAAAAATTATTAAAAGGTAAACCCATAAATATTATTGAAAATATTATTGAGAATTTTAAATTTAAAACCCCAAAAAATTTACCTTCTATTTGTTCTTTAATTTCTGGGTATTTTTCTTATGACTCAATAAGGTATTTAGAAAGAATACCCAATAAATGTAAGGATGACTTGAAATTGCCTGATGTAAGATTAATTAGGCCAACAATTCTAATCATTCACGATAATTTAAAAAAGAAAATTTATTATATTGTTAACATATTTAAAGATCAAAAAATTTACAATTATCATAAAAGATATGATGAAATTAAAAATGAATTAATTGATTTAATCAATGAGTCAAAAATAAATAAATCTAAAGATCCTGGCATTTTTAAAGAAAAAAAAATAAAAGTTAAATCTAATACTTCTAAAAAAAAATTTTTAAGTATTGTTAATAAGGCCAAAAAATACATAAAAAAAGGTGATATATTTCAAGTAGTTTTAAGTCAAAGATTTGAGTCTACACTAACAAAAAAGCCATTAGATATTTATAAGAAATTAAGAATTACAAACCCATCACCATTTATGTATTTTTTTAATTTTAATGATTTTCAAATTATTGGAGCTAGTCCTGAAATATTGGTGAGACTACGAGATAAAACAATTACAATGAGGCCTATAGCTGGAACTAGACCTCGTGGCAAAACGAAATACAAAGATAATTTCTACAAAAGAGAACTTTTAAATGATAAAAAAGAACTTGCTGAACATTTAATGCTCTTAGATTTGGGACGAAATGATGTAGGAAAAGTTTCTAAAATTAATTCAGTTAAAGTTAATGAGAAATTTCTAATAGAAAAATATTCACATGTTATGCATATAGTTTCAAATGTTACAGGTGCTCATAATGATAAATTTTCTAGATTTACTTCGTTGCTAGCGGGATTTCCAGCTGGAACAGTATCGGGAGCACCAAAAATTAGAGCTATGGAAATTATTGATGAACTAGAAAAGTCTAAGAGAAAAATTTACGCAGGTGGAATTGGATATTTTTCGGCAAATGGAGAATTTGATACTTGTATAGCTTTAAGAACAGCTATATCTAAAAATAAAAAATTTTATGTTCAAGCAGGAGCTGGAATTGTTGCTGATAGCAAACCTTTAAATGAATATAAAGAAACTATTAATAAAGCCAAAGCTTTGTTAAATGCGCTAAAATGAAAAAAATTATATTAATTGATAACTATGATAGCTTTACGTTTAATTTATACCACTACATTTCATCATTAAATATCAAAGTTGATGTATCAAGGAATGATAAAATTAATCATAAGGAAATATTAAAAAAAAAATATAATGCTATAGTCATATCTCCTGGTCCAGGAAATCCTAATCAATCTGGTAATTGTATTAATATTGTAAATAACCTTTATAAAAAACTTCCAATTTTAGGGGTCTGTTTGGGCCATCAAATTATTGGTCAAGTTTTTGGATCAAAGATAATACAAACTAATAAATTGATGCATGGTAAGGTAAGCAAAATCAAATCTAAAAAAAAAGGTATCTTAAAAGGCCTGCCAGGGTTTTTTGATGCAACTAGATATCACAGTCTAATAATTGATAAAAAAACTTTGTCAAAAGACCTTGAAATTACAGCAGAAACCATAGATGGATTAATAATGGGCGTTAAACATAAAAAATACAATGTACATGGAGTGCAATTTCATCCTGAAAGTATTAAAACTAAATTAGGAATAAAAATTTTAAAAAATTTTGTTAAATTTAAAAACTAATGAAACAATATATCGATAAAATAAAAGACAAACAAAATCTATCCTTTGATGAAAGTAAACAGGCTTTTCAAATATTGATGGAAGGTAAAGCAAATGATCAAGAAATATTTGATTTTTTGACATTATTATCAGCTAAGGGTGAGGCATCAGAAGAAATAGCTGGCGGTGTTTATGTTCTGCGAGACAAATCCAAAAGGGTTAAAGTTGATGATTGCATTGATACGTGTGGAACTGGTGGAGATGGTATGAATACTCTTAATATTTCAACTGCCTCTGCATTATTACTAGCTAGTATGGGTATAAAGGTTGCAAAGCATGGTAATAAAGCTGTTTCATCTAAATGTGGATCTGGAGATGTTTTGGAAGCACTAAATATTAAAATTAATTTAGAACCACATGAAATTGAGGATCAAATTAATAAAAATAATTTTGGTTTTATGTTTGCTCCAAACTATCATAGTGCAATGAAATTTGTTGGTCCAACTAGAAAAAAAATTGGTAAAAGAACAATCTTTAATATGATTGGACCTTTAAGCAGCCCTGCCCTAGTAAAACGTCAGGTTGTTGGAGTATATGATAAAAAACTACTAAAAATATTTGCAAATGCATTAAATAATTTAGATATTAAATTCGCGTGGATTGTTAACAGTAAAGACGGACTAGATGAGATATCACCATATTCAGAAACTAACATAATTCAACTAAAAGATAAAAAAATTACTGAAATTACAATTAACCCGAAAGAATTAAATATTAAAGCAGACAAGTTTAAAAATCTTGTTGGAGATGATTCGCAATTTAATGCAAAAAAAATAATAAATATATTTAAAGGTGAAGATAGTGATTTTTCTAAAGCGGTATGTTTAAATACAGCAGCAGGTTTAATTGTATCAGAAAAATATGAAAATTTTCAGTTCGCATATGACCATGCTAGAAATTTTATTAAATCAGGTGCACCATACGATTACTTAATGAAAATTCAAAATGTCTGAAAATATTCTCGAAAAAATAATTCAAGTAAAAACTACAAAGATTGAAAATCTCAAAAAAGATCTTGAAGTGAAAAATTTGCAGGATTTAATTATAAAAAATGACTCTTTTAAGAACTTTAAAAAGAAAATTGAAAGCAATATAAAAGATAAAAAATTTTCTATAATTGCTGAGATTAAAAAGGCAAGTCCATCTGCAGGTATTATAATTAATGATTATAACCCTGTAAAAATAGCAAATACTTACAAAAATAATAATGTTACTTGTTTATCTGTTTTAACAGAAGAAAATTTTTTTCTAGGAAATTTAGTACATATAAGTGAAATAAAGCAAAAAATAAATTTACCAGTTCTTTGTAAAGATTTTTTTGTAGATAAATTTCAAGTACCACTTGCAAAAAGTTATGGTGCTGATGCAGTTTTAATAATTTTAGCTGCTGTCTCAGATAGATTGGCATCTGAGTTATATGAAGAGGCTTTAAAATATGACATGTCTATTATTGTTGAAGTTCATACTGTAGAAGAGGCTAAGCAGGCTTTGAAATTTAAGGAAGCTTTAATTGGTATAAACAATAGGAACCTAAAAACTTTAAAAACAGATATAAATACAACTTATGATATCCATGAAATATTAATTAATCATCATGGACCGTTAATTTCTGAAAGTGGTATTAAAACAAAAGATGAACTTTTGGAACTTTCTAAAAAAACTTCTATTAAAACTTTTTTAATAGGTGAATCACTTTTAAAAAACTTAAATAATAATTCAATTTTTACAATTCTTTAGTTGAAAAAGCCCCTATTTTACTTGCTTTTTTGCTATTGTTAAATTATGAGAACTTTTGTAGAACACAAGTGTACTTAATTTGTTCTATGCTAACAAAAAAACAAAAAAACTTATTATTATTCATCAACAAGAGGTTGAGATCATCAGGTATTTCACCTTCGTATGAAGAAATGAAACAATCATTAAGTCTAAAATCTAAATCGGGTATACACCGTTTAATAAGTGCTCTCGAAGAAAGAGGCTTTATTAAAAGACTAGCACATAAAGCAAGAGCTTTAGAGGTAATAAAACTTCCTGAAACTGCATCTGCTAACGATATTTACAACACTTTTTCACCTAGTGTTATTAAAGGTGGTTTAGATGAAGGTTCTAAAGATCAAAATGCGACT